>ERZ894199.481-NODE-481-length-18780-cov-11.000641_pt1 | contig 18780 bp, 19 predicted proteins | sample MGYA00380285_ERZ894199 | MGnify/ENA primary metagenome ERZ894199 (study PRJEB32331, sample SAMN06328447) | human gut metagenome | biome: human gut microbiome; feature: stool | host: Homo sapiens | collected 2012-01-17 ... | reverse complement strand
GAGTAATTAGTAAATGGGAGAAGGAGGGTAGAAAATGATGAAGAGAAGAACAAATGTACTCCTTGATATTGGGTCACATGTTGTTTTAGTTATTTCAACTATTATCGCAATTTTTCCTTTAATTTGGATCCTTCTATCTTCTGTAAAAGGAAAAGGTGAATTAACCCAGTTTCCAACAAGATTTTGGCCTAAACAGTTTACTCTCGATTATTTTACGCATGTTATTAATGACCTACATTTTATAAATAATATAAAAAATAGCTTATTAATCGCATTAACGACAACTGTCATCGCTATTATTATTTCTGCAATGGCTGCTTACGGTATTGTTCGCTTCTTTCCAAAATTAGGGGCGATCATGTCTCGGTTGCTAGTCATTACCTATATCTTCCCTCCGATCTTGTTGGCAATTCCTTATTCTATTGCTATTGCAAAAGTTGGATTAACCAATAGTTTAATTGGTTTAATGATTGTTTATCTTTCATTTAGTGTCCCTTATGCAGTGTGGTTGTTAGTAGGATTCTTCCAAACCGTTCCAATTGGAATCGAGGAAGCAGCAAAAATAGATGGCGCGAATAAATTTGTTACCTTCTATAAAGTGGTGTTGCCAATTGTTGCACCAGGTATTGTTGCTACAGCGATCTATACCTTTATCAATGCATGGAATGAATTCCTTTACGCACTGATCTTGATCAACGATACAAGCAAGATGACGGTTGCAGTAGCTTTGCGTTCATTAAACGGTTCGGAAATACTGGATTGGGGAGATATGATGGCGGCATCTGTAATTGTGGTATTGCCTTCAATCATCTTCTTCTCAATTATCCAAAACAAAATCGCAAGTGGTCTTTCTGAAGGATCCGTAAAATAGTAAAAATAGAAACAGGAGAAAAACAATGGTTGTAAATTATGGTGTTGTTGGCACAGGATACTTTGGTGCTGAATTGGCAAGATATATGAAAGAAAATGACGGAGCAGTAATTACAGTTGTGTATGATCCAGAAAATGCAGAAGCTGTAGCAGAAGAATTAGGTGCCCGAGTGGCTTCATCACTCGATGAATTGGTTCAAAGTGATGATGTGGACTGTGTGATTGTTGCTTCTCCTAATAATCTGCATAAAGAACCCGTTATTAAAGCTGCTCAGAATGGAAAAAATGTTTTTTGTGAAAAACCGATTGCCCTATCATATGAAGATTGTAAAGAGATGGTAGAAGCATGTAAAGAAAATGGTGTGATTTTCATGGCTGGTCATATTATGAATTTCTTTAATGGTGTTCATCATGCTAAAGAATTGATCAACCAAGGGGTTATTGGGGACGTTTTATACTGTCATACAGCTAGAAATGGCTGGGAAGAACAACAACCATCCATTTCATGGAAAAAAATTCGTGAAAAATCAGGAGGCCATCTTTACCACCATATCCATGAGTTGGATTGTGTTCAATTTTTAATGGGAGGTATTCCTGAAACAGTTACGATGACAGGTGGAAATGTAGCTCACCAAGGAGAAAACTTTGGTGATGAAGATGACATGATTTTTGTCAATATGGAATTCCCTGGTAAGCGATTTGCCTTGCTTGAATGGGGCTCAGCCTATCGTTGGGGAGAACACTATGTCTTGATCCAGGGAACAAAGGGTGCCATAAAATTAGACCTATTTAATTGTAAAGGTACTCTGAAAGTAGACGGAAAAGAAACTTATTTCTTAATTCATGAATCTCAGGAAGAGGATGATGACCGTACAAGAATTTATCATAGCACTGAGATGGATGGTGCCATTGCTTATGGTAAACCAGGGAAACGAACTCCATTGTGGCTTTCATCTGTGATAGATAAAGAAATGAAATATCTTCATGACATAATGAATGGTGCTCCTGTATCAAAAGAATTTGAAAAACTATTAACCGGAGAAGCGGCGTTAGAAGCAATTGCATCTGCTGATGCTTGTACTCGTTCCATTAATGAGGACCGAAAAGTTAAATTATCAGAGATCATGGGTTAATAACATTACTGATACGACAAAAGGAGAAAAAATGTCAGATTTAAAAAAATATGAAGGAGTCATCCCCGCTTTTTACGCCTGCTATGATGACCAAGGAGAAATTAGCCCGGAGCGGGTACGTGCGCTGGTAGAATATTTTATCGCGAAAGGTGTGCAGGGCTTGTATGTCAACGGATCTTCCGGCGAATGTATCTACCAGAGCGTGGCCGATCGCAAGCTGATCTTGGAAGAAGTCATGGCAGTAGCTAAAGGAAAATTGACCATCATTGCTCACGTAGCCTGCAACAACACCAAGGATAGCGTGGAATTGGCACGACATGCGGAAGAATTAGGAGTGGATGCCATTGCGGCCATTCCACCGATCTATTTCCGCTTGCCAGAATACAGTGTGGCCCACTACTGGAATGAAATCAGTGCAGCCGCACCCAATACAGACTTTGTCATCTATAATATCCCGCAATTGGCAGGGGTCGCTTTGACACCGAGCCTTTACAAGGAAATGTTGAAAAACCCACGGGTGATTGGGGTCAAGAATTCTTCGATGCCTGTTCAGGACATTCAAACCTTTGCTTCTTTAGGAGGCGATGACCATATCGTCTTTAATGGTCCAGATGAACAATTCTTAGGTGGCCGTCTCATGGGAGCGCATGCTGGAATCGGTGGCACCTATGGTGCGATGCCAGAACTTTTCTTGAAGCTCAATCAGCTGATTGCTGAGAAAGACTTGGAGACTGCGCGTGCCTTGCAGTTTGCCATCAATGACATTATTGGAGTCTTGACATCTGCTCATGGCAATATGTATGCGGTCATCAAAGCGGTTTTGCGCATTAATGAAGGTTTGGACATGGGATCTGTTCGCTCCCCTTTGACGCCAGTAGTAGAAGCGGATCAAGAAGTGATTCAACGTGCTGCTCAACTCATTCAGGACACAAAAGCCAGATTCCTTTAATCAAAGGAGGTCTAGATGAATCCATATGTTGTAATTGATATCGGAGGGACCAGTATCAAGTATGGTCTAGCCGATGCAAAAGGGCAACTCCTAGAGACCCATGAAATGCCAACGGAGGCCCAAAAAGGAGGACCTCACATTCTTAACACAACAAAGGAAATCGTAGCCCGTTATTTGAAGAAGCATCCCTTGGCAGGGGTTGCGATTTCTTCGGCCGGAATGGTAGATCCTGATAAGGGAGAAATCTTTTATGCAGGCCCACAAATTCCCAACTATGCAGGCACCCAATTCAAAAAGGAAATCGAAGAGACCTTTCAGATCCCTTGCGAGATCGAAAATGATGTCAACTGTGCCGGTCTCGCAGAGGTCACTACAGGCCATGCAAAAGGATCGAACAATGCTGTTTGCCTGACGATTGGGACAGGGATCGGTGGTTGCCTCTTGCTTGATGGTCAGGTCTTTCATGGTTTTAGCAATTCAGCCTGTGAAGTTGGCTATCTTCATTTGCCAGACGGTGCCTTTCAGGATCTAGCTTCAACGACGGCTTTGGTCGAGTACGTGGCAGAACATCATGGTGATCCTGTGGAACAGTGGAATGGTCGCCGGATCTTCAAGCAGGCAACTGAAGGAGATAAGATCTGTATGGCTGGAATTGATCGGATGGTGGCCTATCTCGGAAAAGGACTGGCCAATATCGCCTATGTGGTCAATCCAGAGGTCATCGTTCTTGGAGGGGGGATTATGGCTCAGGAAGCCATCCTCAAGCCAAAAATCTATCAAGCCCTGTGTGCCGAATTGGTTCCTAGCCTAGCAGATAAGATCCGTTTGGAATTTGCCCACCATCAAAACGCCGCAGGTATGTTGGGGGCTTACTATCACTTTAGACAAAAACATGAAACATAAAACAAGTCGCGTTGGCGACTTGTTTTTGATTCATCAAAAAAAGCATGAAAGATGAAGAAAGCCTGATCTTTCATGCTTTTTAAATAGGGAGACCATATTAGGATTTTCGAGAACGTTGACTAGAAAGCTTTTTGTTTTCCCAGTAGCTATTAAAGACAATTTCCTTTTGTTCTCGGCTTTTATTAAGGAAATGAGCATAGATCAAATCGACCACAATGAGGAGTGGTAAAATTGCGGAAATTCGATCGATATAGGTACTACTAGGAAGAGGTGCGGCCGGTAACACTTCTGTGAATCCTTGGTGGATGGCAGCCGGGTTAGCCGTCACAAGAACCGTTTTAGCCCCTTTTTCTTTGGCGTCCAGGAGACTGTCTGTAATGGAGTTGGTGCCTCCTGACAATGAGAAACCGATGACTAAACAAGAGGAATCGAGAATACTGGTCGTCCAAGCAAAGCCATCTTGATCAGTCAAGGCTTCACAAACGACGCCCAGTCGCATAAAGCGCAATTTCATTTCTCGAGCAACTAAACCGGAACTACCGATCCCGAAGAAATAGACTCGGTCTACTTGATCGATTAGTTCAGCTACCCGATCTAATTGAGAATCTTTTACCAGACTTTCAGTGACGTTACTGATATGGTGGTAGCGTTGCAAGACGCTCAGCGTCAGCTCGTCATGCTCTTGCACCTGTTTTTGATTTTTGGTTTCTTCGTTAAAGTGATAGACAAATTCCCGATAGCCGGAAAAACCACATTTTTGAGAGAAACGCGTCAAAGCTGCCTTTGAGACATGGAGTAACTCAGTTACACGAGAAGAGGACAGGGAGTGCTGTCGTGCTTCGGATGATAAAAAATATTGGGCAATGTCGCGTTCCATATCCGTTAACTCAGCTTCATGGCTGGCGATAATGGCGCGTAAATCTTGATCTTGTTTCACAGCAATCCTCCTTTCTCACGAGATGAAATAACAGGATGCTCCTATAATATATTACACATTATAACATGGGTAACCGCTTTATTCAAGTAAAAGAAATCAAGAAATACTGAAACTAGGAACAGGATAGGAGAAAAGAAGAGAACGCTACCAAACTTGAAACTAAGGTCTTATTTGTTGTCCACAATTTTCTGAAAATTCCCGGTTGGGCCTGAACAAACGATATGAATTGTGGTATAATTTAAGATAATTGTACTGTTGTTGGAAGAACAATGGTTGAATAAGGAGGTGTGACGATGTCGAATGCAACACTCGAGATGATGCAAGAGATCGAGCAAGCTGCTCAGGGCGTGATCGTAGGCTATGAAGCTCAAGTTGAACAAATCCGAACGGATTCGCGCGATCGCCTTGCAACAGTGGCACAGCATTACGATGAGGAAACCAAGCAATTGGTCACAGAGGCAGAAAAAAACGCCCAGGAAAGACTCGTCCGTTTAACGAAAGATCTGGAAGAAACGGTTGCGCGCAATGATGCCAAGGTACAACAGGCGATGACCGATAAGCGAGCTGGGTTAGTTGAAGCCATTGTAGAAAAGGTGGTAGCAAGCTATGGCCGTTAGTCAGATGCAAAAACTGTCCCTCATCTTATCCAAAGATGACTTGGACAGTCTCCTACTAGCGCTACAGTCTGAGGCAAAAATCCAGATTTATGACCTCAGTGAGCATGAAGAATGGCAGGCTGCCTTTGAGGCAAATACCTTGTCTCAACCCTTGACAGAGGACAATCGTCAAGCCTTGGTAGAGCTGCAAAAACGTCAAGAACAAGTTGAAAAAATGATTCAGACTCTAGAGCCTTACATGCCTGAGAAGAAGGCTCTGCAAGCTCTAAAGGAAGAACCCTTAAGCTTGTCTTTTGATGACTTGCAGGCCCATGGGATGATTCGAGACGAGGATCTCCTATTGACCAAGTTGAAACGCCAATTGCACGTGTTAGATAAGGCTCGTCAGAAGATTGCGGATGCAAAGGCAGAGATAGAGCGCTTAGAAAAATGGCGACCGTTAGAGGTGACGCCAGCTGCTCTCGCTACTTTTCACTATGTGCATGGCTTGATCGGGACCATTCCCAATAGCGATACAGACGCCGTTCGTTCTTCCTTAAAAGCTCATCCTGAGCTGAAGTTAGAAGAAGTCTTTACGTCTGAAACTGAACACGGCTATGTCATCTTGTATCGTTCGGGAGATCGTGTAGCTGTTCAGGAGCTTCTGGAAGACCATGGGTTCAAAGAATTGGACTATGAAGAAGAGCAGGTCCCGGCCGCCTACTTGGATCGCCTAGAAGGAGAAATTAAGGAGCAAGAAGCTGTAGTTGCAGCAACCCTAGCCGAGTTACAAAACTCCCAGAAGGAGTTGGACCAGCTTAAGTACCAGATGGATTACTTGCTGAGTTCGGGAGCTCGTGAGGAAGCCAAGTCGCTTCTTGCCAGCACGCAAAGCTTGGTAGCCCTAGAGGGTTGGATTGAAACCTCCCAAGTGGCCTCATTGCGAGACTTCTTGCAAGAAGGTTTTGGTTCTCGGGTCTTACTAGAGACGCGCGATGTGACGGAAAAAGATTGGGATGACGTTCCGATCCAGTTGCGAAATAATGCCTTGGTAGAGCCCTTTGAATTAGTCACAGAGATGTACGCCCTGCCTAAGTATTACGAGAAAGATCCGACACCGATCGTTTCTCTCTTCTACTTTGTTTTCTTTGGCATGATGGTCGCAGATATCGGTTATGGACTGTTGCTAACGGTAGCGACAGGCTTTGCCCTTAAAGCCTTTAAGCTCAAGCCTAGTACAGCGAAGAACCTTCGTTTCTTCAGTCTCCTTGGAATTTCAGTTGCCCTTTGGGGTGTGGTCTATGGCTCTTTCTTTGGATTTGAGATGCCTTTTGCCCTGATCAGTACGACCAGCAACGCCATGACCATCCTGATCCTCTCAGTGGTCTTTGGTTTTATCACCGTCTTAGTGGGCCTCTTCCTAGGAGGAATGAAAAATGTTCGCCTCAAAGACTACACCGAAGCCTATAATGCTGGCTTTGCTTGGGTCTTGATCCTACTTGGTTTAATGCTTCTAGCAGTAGGCAATATCTTGCCAGGGATGAGCCTTTTAGTTCCGATTGGCAAGTGGCTGGCTATTTTGAATGCCATTGGGATCTTGATTGTTTCCATTGTCAGTGCCAAGAAGCTGTCCGGCTTAGCCTCTGGTCTCTTTAACCTCTACAATGTTAGTGGCTATGTTGGAGACTTAGTCAGCTTCACCCGTTTGATGGCTTTGGGCTTGTCTGGAGCGAGTATCGGTTCGGCCTTCAACCTCATTGTCAATCTCTTTCCACCGCTTGGACGGTTTACGGTAGGGCTTGTGCTCTTTATCGTTCTACATGCCATTAATATGTTCCTGTCCTTCTTGTCAGGATATGTGCATGGAGCCCGTCTGATCTTTGTGGAGTTCTTCGGTAAGTTCTACGAAGGAGGAGGCAAGCCATTTCGTCCTCTCAAACCTTCTGAACGCTATATTAAAACAAAAAAATAAGTATTATCTTTAATAAATAGGAGTATATTCATGGAATCTTTAGCATCATATTTTTCAGCCCATGGGGGCGCCTTCTTTGCAGCATTTGGTGTGGCGATCGCCGTTGCACTTAGTGGAATGGGATCTGCCCTTGGGGTTGGTAAAACGGGTCAAGCAGCAGCAGCGCTCTTGAAAGAACAACCTGAAAAATTTGCCCAAGCCTTGATTTTGCAATTGTTGCCAGGTACACAAGGTTTGTACGGTTTCGTTATCGGGATCTTGATCTGGTTGCAAATTAAGCCAGATATGCCACTTGAAACAGGGGTTGCTTACTTCTTTACAGCTCTTCCAGTTGCGATCGTTGGTTATTTCTCAGCAAAACACCAAGGAAATGTTGCGACAGCAGGGATGCAAATCTTGGCCAAACGCCCTGAAGACATGATGAAAGGGGTTATCCTTGCGGCCATGGTTGAAACCTACGCCATCTTGGCCTTCGTTGTGTCCTTCCTATTGACCCTACGCGTCGGCTAAGAGCTAGCTTTGATGGATTCGCCTTTCGAGGCGAAAAACACAAGACGCATGCAATAGGAGAAAAACGATATGGATGAACAAACCCAATTAAAGGATTCGATCTTGGCCCAAGCCCATGAAAAAGGGCGTAAACTCTTAGAAGAGGCCAAGGAAACCATCCTAAAAGAAGAGACTGCGCAAGAAGAGCGTTTGATTCAAGATAAACTCAATCAACGCTCCGAGCAGCTCAAGCGGATTCAACGTCAATTGCAACGTGAAACCCAACAAATCGAAAATAAAAAACGCCAATCAACCCTTGTCACCAAGCAACGCGTCTTAAAGGATCTCTTTGCAGATGCTTATGAAGCGATGGTGGCTTGGCCCCTTGAAAAGGAAATGCAGTTTGTAGATGCGGTCTTAGATCGCTATCAGGGACAAGTTGTGACCCTGACCTTCGGTGCGGTGAGTGCTAGCAAATTTGATTCAGCAGCTCTCGAGAGATTGAAGCAGACGCATCAGAATGTGACAGTTGCAGATGCAACGATCCCAGCTCAAGCAGGATTTGTCTTGTCGGTTGGGAAGATTGATGACAACTATCTCTACCGTGATTTGGTGGATTCCATTTGGGAGCAAGAAAGCTACCAGATGGCAGCCAGCATTTTCACAGATGAAGAGAACTAGGAGGTTGCAATGAGCGAACGGACCTATTCTCAAGTCAATACAGGAATCAGCGTACGTGAGGCTAGTTTTGTCAGTCCCAGTCAGTTTGAGCAGTTGCTTGCAAGTCCCTCAAGCGAGAGCCGAGAAGGCTTGCTACAAGGGACACCTTATGCTTTAGATAGCCACGAGATCAAGGATTTATCAGTCCTTGAAGCCCGTCTGATGGCAGCCTTGTTGGCAGAATACCAATGGGCTTTTGAGGTAAGCCCTCAGTCAGATCTGGTTAGCCTGTTTACCTTGAAATACACCTATCATAATCTCAAGGTTTATCTAAAACACAAGGCGACAGAGCGCAAGTTAGGGCACTTATTGATCCCTATCGGTCCTTATTCTCTCGATGTGCTCGAGCATTTGGTGGCGACCTTTTCTGCGGAGCATTGTCCGGCTTTTATGGCGGAAGAAGTAGCTGCAACCTGGCAAGAATTCCAAGACTATCAGGACTTGCGGGTCCTCGAAATCGGGATGGACTTAGCTTATTTTAAACACCTGAGATACTTAGGGGACAGCCTAGATCATCCGATTCTGAAGCAGTTGGTGGACGTGACCATTGACTTTTACAATGCGATTACAGTTAAGCGGGCCTTGGATCAGCAAAAACCGCATAGCTTTATGCACCAATTACTCTCAGATGAAGGGAGCCTCAGTGCCCATCAGGTGATCGACCTGTTAGAATCCGGTCAGTGGTTGACCTGGTTTTATCAAGTCAATCCGCTGGACTACGATCTCGCCTTAGAGACTTATGAAGAAAAAATGCGCACCGGTCAACTAAAGACCGTAGAGTTGGAGTATCTAGAAAGTTTGGTGAAATTCAGTCTTCTAGACGCTGGCCGTTTTGAAGTCGATGGACCACTCCCTCTTGTTCGTTATCTTTACGGAAAAGAGTTAGAGGTAACCAACCTTCGTTTGGTCCTCTCTGGTTTGGACAATGGTTTTCCGCTAGCAGACATCAAAGAAAGGATGAGACCGATTTATGGACAAACAGACCTATAAGATCGCCGTTGTGGGCAATCGGGACGCCATCCTTCCTTTTCGCCTGATTGGCTTTCAAACCTATCCGGTCACAGAGCCACAAGAAGCGATCAATACCTTGCGAAAACTCAGTCGGGAAAACTTCGGGATTATCTACCTGACAGAGGATATTGCTCAGGCCATTCCAGATACAGTGGCTTTTTACGACCAGCAACTGACACCGGCTCTGATCCTTATCCCGACCCATAGAGGGACTACAGGACTGGGCCAACAGCGGATTCGTGATAATGTCGAAAAAGCAGTAGGACAAGATATTTTATGAGAACAAATGAATTTGGCCAAACGATTGGCGATGCACTGCCGGATTTTACTCCGGGGCGTCTGCCAGCTATTGAGCGGATCGAAGGTCGCTATACCGTGATCGAGCGCCTCTCAAAAGAAAAACATGGAGCAGATCTTTATCAGGTCTACGGGCCGGACTCTCCAGCAGCGATGTGGACCTTTCTGTTCAAAGGCCCTGCCCGCAATGAAGAGGAGTGGGACCACTTATTAGATGATCTCATGACAGCCCAAGGTCGCTTTTACTATGCGATTGTAGACAAAGATTCAGGCAAGGCTTTGGGGACTTTCTCTCTCATGCGGATCGATCAAGCTAACCGGGTGATCGAAGTCGGAGCAGTGACCTATTCACCAGCGCTCCAAAAGACACGCATGGCTACGGAAGTTCAGTATCTGTTAGCGCGCTACGTGTTTGAAGATTTAGGCTACCGCCGCTATGAGTGGAAATGCGATGCCTTAAACCAAGCATCTCGCAAAGCAGCTGAGCGCTTAGGGTTTACCTATGAAGGCTGTTTCCGTCAGGCTGTTGTTTATAAAGGTTGGACCCGTGATACAGACTGGTTGTCCATCATTGACCAAGAATGGCCAGCTATCAAACAGCGGCTAGAAGCTTGGTTGGATCCAAGCAATTTCGATGCCAATGGCCAACAAAAGCAATCTCTAAGAGAGATGGCACAAAAGTAAAACAAAGAAACAAAGGATTCCCAGGAGGAATACATGACTCAAGGAAAAATTATCAAAGTTTCCGGTCCCTTGGTGGTTGCATCAGGGATGCAGGAGGCCAATATTCAAGACATTTGCCGGGTCGGCGATCTTGGTTTGATTGGCGAAATTATTGAGATGCGGCGGGATGAAGCCTCTATCCAAGTATATGAAGAAACATCTGGAGTCGGTCCAGGAGAACCAGTGGTCACAACCGGAGCTCCCCTTTCTGTTGAATTGGGACCAGGCTTGATCTCTCAGATGTTTGACGGGATCCAACGCCCCTTGGAACGCTTCCAAGAAGTGACTGCCAGTGACTTTTTGGTTCGTGGGGTGCAAGTTCCAAATCTAGATCGGGACACCAAATGGGCCTTCGAACCAAGTGTGACTGAAGGGACAGAAGTGGTCGCTGGAGACATCGTCGGTACCGTTCAAGAGACCAATATGGTGGAACACCGCATCATGGTACCCTTTGGTGTCAGTGGACGTGTGACCAAGATCGCAGCAGGTTCTTACACAGTGGAAGAGCCGGTCTATGAGATCGAGCAGGCAGATGGCAGCCTCTTTACTGGTACTTTGATGCAAAAATGGCCGGTTCGTCGAGGCCGTCCTTTTGCACAAAAACTGATTCCAGTAGAGCCTTTGGTCACCGGTCAACGGGTCATCGATACCTTCTTCCCTGTGACTAAAGGTGGAGCTGCAGCTGTTCCTGGTCCTTTCGGAGCTGGGAAAACAGTTGTGCAACACCAGGTGGCTAAGTTTGCCAATGTAGACATCGTAATTTACGTTGGTTGTGGGGAACGAGGAAATGAAATGACGGACGTTCTGAATGAATTTCCAGAATTGATCGATCCAACGACTGGTCAATCCATCATGCAACGGACTGTTCTGATCGCCAACACTTCGAACATGCCAGTAGCGGCGCGTGAAGCTTCCATCTACACAGGGATTACTATTGCCGAATACTTCCGTGATATGGGCTACTCCGTTGCCATCATGGCGGACTCTACTTCTCGTTGGGCAGAAGCTCTCCGTGAAATGTCTGGTCGTCTAGAAGAAATGCCAGGGGATGAAGGTTACCCAGCCTATCTCGGTAGCCGGATCGCCGAATATTACGAGCGGGCAGGTCGGGTCAAGACACTTGGAACCACTGCGCGCGAAGGTTCGATTACCGCTATCGGTGCCGTTTCCCCTCCAGGTGGAGACATTTCAGAGCCGGTAACGCAAAATACCTTGCGGATTGTTAAGGTCTTCTGGGGATTAGATGCTCAATTGGCCCAACGTCGTCACTTCCCAGCCATCAACTGGTTGAGTTCTTATTCCCTTTACCAAGATGAAGTCGGTCGCTATATCGATCTACATGAACAAATCAGCTGGTCTGAAAAAGTGACCCGCGCTATGAATTTGCTTCAAAAGGAAAGTGAATTGCAAGAAATCGTCCGCTTGGTTGGTCTAGATTCCTTGTCTGAAAAAGACCGCTTGACCATGAATGCGGCCAAGATGATCCGTGAAGACTACCTGCAACAAAATGCCTTTGATGAGGTCGATACCTATACCTCTTTCAGCAAGCAGGTGGCCTTGTTGACCAACATTTTGACCTTTGACCAAGAAAGTCAAAAAGCACTAGAATTAGGAGCTTACTTCACAGAAATCATGGAAGGAACCGTGGCTCTTCGAGACCGCATTGCCCGTAGCAAGTTCATCCATGAGGATCAGTTGGCAACCATTCAAGCCCTGAAAGAAGAAATCGTAGAAACCCTACACCAAATCGTCGCAAAAGGAGGAGTAGACAATGAGCATGATTAAAGAATACCGTACTGTCAGCGAAGTTGTTGGCCCCTTGATGATTGTCGATCAGGTCGAAGGAGTTCACTACAATGAATTGGTAGAAATCAAGCTCCATGACGGAACGACCCGTCAGGGACAAGTCCTCGAAGTCCAAGAAGACAAGGCCATGGTCCAGCTCTTTGAAGGATCTAGCGGGATCAACTTGGAAAAAGCCAAAGTCCGCTTTACCGGACGTCCCCTAGAACTTCCTGTGTCTGAAGACATGGTGGGACGCATCTTTAACGGGATGGGCAAACCCATCGATGGCGGTCCAGAGATTATCCCAGAGAAGTACTTGGACATTGATGGACAAGCCATCAACCCTGTTTCACGGGACTATCCAGATGAATTTATCCAGACAGGGATCTCAGCCATTGACCATTTGAATACCCTAGTTCGGGGCCAAAAACTCCCCGTGTTTTCAGGTTCTGGTCTTCCTCACAAGGAATTGGCAGCTCAGATTGCTCGTCAAGCGACGGTTCTTAATTCGGAAGAAAACTTCGCCGTGGTCTTTGCGGCCATGGGAATTACCTTTGAAGAAGCCGAGTTCTTTATGAACGACCTTCGGGAAACCGGTGCCATTGACCGCTCTGTCCTCTTCATCAACCTAGCCAATGACCCAGCTATTGAGCGGATTGCGACTCCTCGGATCGCCTTGACAGCTGCCGAATATTTGGCCTATGAAAAAGACATGCACGTCTTGGTTATCATGACGGATATGACCAACTACTGTGAAGCCCTTCGGGAAGTATCTGCTGCCCGCCGGGAAGTTCCAGGTCGTCGGGGCTATCCAGGTTACCTCTATACTAACCTCTCAACCCTCTACGAACGTGCAGGACGCTTGGTTGGAAAGAAAGGATCTGTGACCCAAATTCCGATCCTCTCCATGCCAGAAGATGACATCACCCACCCCATCCCTGACTTGACAGGCTACATCACCGAAGGTCAGATTATTCTGTCCCGTGATCTCTACAATAGTGGTTACCGCCCACCGATCAATGTTCTTCCATCCCTTTCCCGTTTGAAGGACAAGGGTTCTGGTGAAGGCAAGACTCGGGAAGACCATGCGGCGACCATGAACCAGCTCTTTGCGGCTTACGCCCAAGGGAAACAAGCCAAAGAACTAGCTGTAGTGCTTGGAGAGTCTGCCTTGTCAGATACCGACAAGCTCTATGTTAAATTTACGGACCGCTTTGAGCAAGAATACATCAACCAAGGCTTTACCACCAATCGGACGATTGAGGAAAGTTTGGATCTCGGTTGGGAACTCTTATCCATCCTTCCACGAACAGAGCTTAAACGGATCAAGGATGAGATGATTGACAAGTATCTGCCAAACAAAGAGGATTAGCCTATGGCACGATTAAATGTAAAACCAACTCGGATGGAGCTTAATATTCTCAAAGAGCGCCTCAAGACAGCAACCCGGGGGCACAAGTTGCTCAAGGATAAGCGGGATGAACTCATGCGCCGCTTTATTGAAGCTGTGCGTGAAAATAATCGTCTGCGCCAAAAGGTGGAGGCAGCGCTGGTGGGCAATATGCAAGATTTCGTGATGGCCAAGTCCTTAGAGAGTGACCTCATGGTAGAAGAAATCTTTGCTGTACCGACTCGAGAAGTGATGCTCCATATCGAGGAAGAAAATGTCATGAGTGTGCGCGTGCCCAAGCTCCATGCCCGTATCGATAATCCATACGGAGAGGATGAAGGGGACGTGGTTTATAGCTACCTCGCCTCCAACAGTCAAATGGATAGCACGATCCAAGAAATGGGGGATCTACTCCCAGATTTGCTCAAGTTAGCGGAAATCGAAAAAAGCTGCCAACTCATGGCAGATGAAATCGAGAAAACCCGCCGTCGAGTGAACGGACTCGAGTATGCGACCATCCCAGACCTCAAAGAGACTATCTATTATATCGAAATGAAACTCGAAGAAGCCGAACGCGCCAACCTCGTCAGAATCATGAAGGTCAAATAAGATACAAAGCCCGTAAAATGCAGAGTGAAAATAGGAAATTCTTGCAGTGAGCGATGCTCACAAGAGAATTTATCTTTTTCACCCAGCATTTAGGGCGTGTTCAATTCATAAGATACAAAGAGTTGTAGGCGTGTTCAATTACTTGAAAAAGACAAGAACCTCATCGAGGAACCGCTCCTTGATGAGGCTTTTTTGTGCCCTCGCACTCTTCTTCCAGCACCCTCTTTTTATGTTACTAGTTTGTAACAATGTGACAAGAAAGACGAAATGTTACAAGAAAAATACAGTTTTGTTAAATAGCCAAAAAGGCCTTTTATTATTTTTAAATTGTGATAAGATAGTATAGTAGTTCATTTGTTCAAGAAAATCTTGAGCAAAAAAGCAAAGAAAAAAGAGGATAAAAGATGAAATTAAAAGTTAATACGAAAGCCTTGATCGCTTCAACAGTAGCTCTTGCAGTGATTCCATTTACAAAAGCCACTGCAGAAACACTTGAAGATTGGGTAGCTCGCTCAGTAGATGAAATCAAACATGATATCCAGCAAAGCGGTGAAAACCAACAAACTTATACCATCAAATATGGTGATACATTGAGTTCGATCGCAGAAGCGCTTGGAATCGATGTTCATGTGTTGGCAAACTTGAACAACATCAGCAACATGGATTTGATCTACCCAGGTACTGTTTTGAAAACAACAGTAAATGATCAAAAAGAAGTAACTTCAGTTGAAATCCAAACTCCTCAAGCAGGTGCGACAGATGCAACCGTTGCAAGTGCTGACTTGACAACAAACCAAGTGACAGTTGATGACCAAACAGTCGCTGTCAACGATTTGTCTAAACCAGTAAACGAAGATAACAAAGCTGTTCCAGTTGCTCCAGCAGCGGAAGCTCAAGAAGCCCCAGCGGAAGCTCCTGTAGTTGAAGTACCAGTAGCAGAAACACCAGCACAACCAGCTGTTCCAGAAACACCAAACTACGGTGCTCCAGCTGTCAATGTTGAAGTTCAAAATCAAGAAGTAGCGCCAGCTGCTCCTCAATCTGCTCCAGCAACCGAAGCTCCTGCAGAAACACCAGCTTCTGCTCCTGAAGCTCCAGCAGCACAACCAGCAGTAGAAACTGCTGCAGCACCTGAAGTGCAACCAGTAGCATCAACTCCAACAAGCGGAAATACTATTCCAACTGATCCAAATCTTCAACCTCAAGCGGAAGCTTTCCGTCAAGAAATTGCAGCGAAATTCGGTATCACAAACATCGGTGGTTACCGTGAAGGGGATCCAGAAGACCATGGTAAAGGACTTGCAGTAGACGTGATGGTTCCAACAAATTCAGAGCTTGGAGATCAAGTTGCACAGTATGCGATTGATAACATGGACCGTGCAGGTATCTCATATATTATCTGGAAACAACAATTCTACATGCCAGTAAATAACATTTACGGACCAGCTAATACATGGAACCAAATGCCGGACCGTGGTGGAGATACAGCAAACCACAACGACCACGTACATATCTCATTTAACGGATAATAAAACTTTGAACTAGGACAAGTGCCTAGTTCTTTTTTTGTATGCACAAAAAAGGCCGGAAGACGATGATTATAAAATATGATCGACTTTTTCCACCTGATAAAGGGCAATCGCCATGATAATGGTTAAGACCAGGAGCATAAGAATGGCCGGTGTCCAAGAGTGGAAGAGAGATTTGCTGTAGCCGAAGAGGATGGGACCAAAGGCTGCAAAGACGTAGCCTCCTGTTTGGGCAAGACCGGAAAGTTGAGCTGTCTTTTCAGGTGTACTGGATTTCATAGAGAAAGCGACCATGAGGTAAGGAAAGAGCGAACTAACGGAACTTCCAATCAGGGCATTTAATACCAACCAGTAGAAGAAGTTGCTGGTCGGGATTAATAGCATGGCTACCCCCAGAATCCCTGCTCCGACAACAATCGTCAGCATCAAGCGTCGATTGCGATCGGATAATCGTGTCGTTAAACTTGGGATCGTCAAGGAGAATGGGAGACTGATCAAGGTAAATACTGAAGCCAGTAGTCCAGATTCAACCTTTGAAAGGCCAGCTTGAACAGCCATGGTCGGAAGCCAGGTCATACTTGTGTAGAAAAGCAGTGACTGCAAGCCTCCAAAAATCATGATAGCCCAGACATATTTATTGGTATACCACTTGCTACTAGATTCTGTAGTAGCCGTCTTTTTTAGATGGTGGTTGTAGCGAAGGTTAGGAATCCAGATGACCAAAGCAAGAGCACACAAGGCTGTCAAGATGTTGACCAAACCTTGCCAAGAAGTGGCTTTGGTAATCGGAACGGCCACAGAAGAGGCGATCGCTGTAGACATCCCCATAGAAGTGATATACAAAGTGGTCAGAATGCCTAGTTGGCGGGGTCTGTTCGCCTGAATCAGGCTTGGAAGTAGCACATTGAGAAAGGCGATGCCAGCTCCAATCAAGATGGTTCCCAGATAGAGGAAGGGGAGATTGATAATCCGAATGGCAGATCCGATCGTCATCGCGATCAAAACTAGAAAAAAGAGGCGCTCAATCCCCAACTTTTTAGCAAATTGAATCGCAAAAGGTGAGAAAATGGCAAACGTGAGAATTGGTAAGCTAGTCAATAGTCCCAGAGAGCTCACATCTACCCCCAAACCAGCAGCGATGTCAGACAAGACCGTCGGAAGCGTAGTAAATGGTGTTCGTAAAACAATCCCAAGCATAATGATGCCCGGGATGAATAGCGTAGAATGTGTTTTTTTCATAAATCCTCCTCAGACAAAAATTCCCTTCATTATAACATAGATCGAGCATAAATTGGAGTATTTGTACAAATGAAGGGTAAGGACCGTAGTTCTCACTATCGTTCGAACTGCGTCAACGTACCTAAACTCGTCTATGCCCCTATTGAACTTGACTCACTATGAATCGTAAGGAACGTAGCGTTCGAACTGCGTCAACATAACTAAGCTCATTAACGTTTGCTAAGGTACGTAGAAAAAGCCACCGGTTTTGGTGGCTCTTATAGGGAGATTATTATGAAAAAGTTTAGGATTTTCTATCAAACAAAGTTAGGAGGTCTTCATTTGATGGTTTTATTATAAGGCTGATTTCTTAAAGAAAACTTAAGAAAAGACGCTGTTTATAAGAATCGGTCTTAGGTCTGATAAATTTTTTACAACAGAAACTATTTAGAATTTTTTCTAAATAGAGTTGACAAAGCCATCCGAAAGTACTAGAATCTATTTAGAAAGAAATCTAAATAGATTGGAGAAGATAGAGAATGAATTTTGCGCAAACATTTAAAGCTTTATCGAATCCGATAAGAAGAAGTATCTTAGAGCTGCTAAAGGCAGGGAAATTATCCGCTGGCGATATCGCTGGCCACTTTGATGTAGCAGGAGCGACCATTTCCCATCATTTAAGCCTCCTCAAGCAGGCAGATTTAATTCGAGAGGAAAAAGAGAAGAATTTTATCTACTATGAACTCAATACTTCTGTCTTGGAGGATTTAATGGTCTGGCTCGTTGATTTGAAAGGAGACTCTACTGATGAAAACGAATAAAAAACTATTGCTATTAACTTCTATGGTGATCCTTTTCCCCATGCTTTGGGGGCTGATGATTTGGTCGCAATTGCCTAACCAAATCCCGATTCACTTCAATTTTGCTGGCCAGGCCAATAACTTCCAATCGAAACCCCTGGTTGTGTTTGGTCTTCCTATTTTCGATCTCATGGTGCATCTGTTTATGATCTTTATGATCGGTCGCGATTCTAAGAATAGCGCTATGAATGAGAAAATGATCAGAGCGATTTACTGGTTGACCCCAATCGTTTCCTTAAGTACCTCCTATCTCATCTATAGCAAGGCGCTAGGATCTACTACCAATCCATCAGTTTTTGTTTCGGTGTTGCTGGGTCTCATCTTTGTGATCATGGGCAATTACATGCCGAAGCTAAAAGTGAATCACACGGTTGGAATACGTCTGCCTTGGACTTTGCAGAGTGAAGATAACTGGCACAAAACCCATCGCTTGGCAGGGAAGTTGTGGGTCCTCGGAGGTTTGATCCTTCTACTTGAAGCAGGACTTCAATTCGCACTTTCTTATGTTTTGGTGCTGGTCATCCTCGCCATTGTGGTTATCCCTATGGTGTACTCTTATCAATTAAGTCGGAAAAATCGTTAGTATGAAAAACAACCAGAGAAGAAGCCAGTCGGGAACGGTTTCTTTTCCGGTTGTTTTTGTTTGTTCATCGTTTCAAATTCAAAACGTTCAGGAAAATACTAATTTTTCGGAAAGATAGCTAACAATCTTTATCAATTATAAAAAGCGCAAGTTTTAATAAATTTGCGCTTTTTTATTCTACTTTTCTTGACTAGCTCATGTTTTGC
>ERZ894199.480-NODE-480-length-18801-cov-7.794890_pt1 | contig 18801 bp, 10 predicted proteins | sample MGYA00380285_ERZ894199 | MGnify/ENA primary metagenome ERZ894199 (study PRJEB32331, sample SAMN06328447) | human gut metagenome | biome: human gut microbiome; feature: stool | host: Homo sapiens | collected 2012-01-17 ... | reverse complement strand
GTCTGAGGCGTATGCCGAGTTTCAAATTTTGAAAGCCTGCTTTTAGCAGAATTTTACCCCTTTAGAATTGACCCGCTGATGGAACCTGAGCAGGAACGCCTTTTCAAGCTTTATTCCGGTTCGGGTATCCAACGCCTTTCTGAATTAAATCCCAAAATACACCGCCGAATAAGCCGAAAGATCCAGCACAGCTTTCCCATCCGTAACCTTCACTTTCTTCTTCGTATACTTCTTACTTCCTCCAAATGTTACATCATCACTAGCCAGAATCACTTCCAGTTCCTTTGCATGCGTTATTGGAAGCTCATATCCTTCCTGATCCTCATCCGAGAAATTAAAGACAGCAACGATACGATCTTTTCCATCCGTTCTTTCGAACGCATAGATACAGCGCTCTTCCTGATGGCAGTCCAGCCACTGAAATCCTGCATTCTCATAATCTTTGGCAGAAAGAGCAGGAGTTGTCAGATACAGATGATTCAGTTCCTGCATGAAGTGGTGGAAAGTATCGTGTATCGGATACTTCAGGATATCCCAGTCCTGCTCACGCTTTTCATCCCATTCGCGGAGCTGACCGATCTCGTTACCCATAAAGTTCAATTTTTTTCCCGGATGTGCGTACATATACATATAGAACGCACGCGCCTGTGGAAATTTCTCTTCGTACTCACCATACATTTTTTGTGCGATCGTTGCTTTTCCGTGAACAACTTCGTCATGTGAAAGAGGAAGAAGGAAATCGTCGTTATAATAATACATCATAGAGAAAGTAAGCTTATGATAATCACGGCTTCTGTACTCCGGTGCTGTGCGGAAGTAGTCGAGAGTATCGTTCATCCAACCCATATCCCATTTGTAATCGAATCCAAGTCCGTCCTGATCGACAGGTTTTGTGACACCTTCAAAAGAGGTGGAATCTTCGGCGGAGAGCATGGCTGTCGGATGCATTGTCTTTAATCCGCGGTTCATTTCACGGATAAAATCCACCGCATTATTGTTAACACCTCTTGCAGGTTCGCCCTGCCAGTAGATGATACGGCTGATGGCATCCATGCGGATTCCGTCTACGTGATAGACACTTAGCCAGTAATTTGCAGCAGACTGAAGGAAGCTTCGGACTTCGCCTCTGGAGTGCATAAAGTTACAGCTGCCCCATTCGCTGACACCGACATCCTGGTGTGGATATTCATAGAGTGCAGTTCCGTCATAGTCGGACAGCGCATAGTGATCAACGGCAAAATGTACCGGTACAAAATCCATGATGACACCGATGTCATTCTTATGGCAGGCATCGATGAATTTCATCAGTTCTTCGGCAGTTCCGTAGCGGGCGGTCGGACTGAAGAATCCGGTGTTCTGATATCCCCAGGATTCATCACATGGATGTTCGCTAAGCGGCAAAATCTCAATATAATTGTAATCATTTTCTTTCAGATAAGGAATCAGGATATCGATCATTTCCACATAAGTATACCAGTCGTCTGCTTTTTCAGAAGGCTTTTTAAATGATCCGAAATGCAGTTCATAGATGTTCAGCGGCTTGTCCTTGCATACCGAACGTTTCTGCATCCATTTGCTGTCTTTGAATTTATAGTGGGACAGATCGCGGATGATGGAAGCAAAGGCCGGGCGTAGTTCCATGCCGAAGCCATAAGGATCGCAGTGCTCCACGCAGCTTCCGTCCTGTCTGTAAATGCGGTATTTGTACATCATACCCGGTTTTGCTCCCCTGGCATAGCATTCCCAAAAATTGCCGTCATAAGTTTTGTTCAGTTCCCATTCCTGCCAGTCGTTAAATTCCCCAATGACTGTAATGCGTGATGCGGCAGGTGCAAAGGTACGGAATGTGGTTCCGTCTTTGTCCGGGTGTGCGCCGAGAAATTCATAAGCGTCGAATATTTTTCCTGTGTAAAATCCGTAAAAATCCATATTAACCTCCGTGAAAATGCAACGTAAAAGCTCAACTGTCGAAAAGATAATGGACAGTAGTTGCTTTTTTGATTTATAATCATATTATAAGAAAAATGCGAGGAGGTATCCACCAACAAAAACGACGAAAGGATGGATAACCGACGAATATGAGAAAGTGTTGGGAAATGGGAGGTAAGATGGATCTTAGAATTGAGAAAACAGAGCGGGGAATCAAGAACGCATTTATCGAACTGCGTTCCAGGAAACCTTTGGAAAAGATAACAGTAAAAGAACTATGTGAAAGTGCAAGAATCAATAAGTCTACCTTTTATGCGCATTATAAAGATATCTACGATTTGTCAGATGCGATGGAAGAAGAAGTAGTACAGTCGATTGCGAACAGTATCCAGCATCCAGAATATCTGCTGGAGCATCCGGCAGAGTTTGCACGGGAACTTCTGATGGCTTATGTATCGCAGAATTCCCTGACGGCGATTTTATTTTCCGGCAGTCAGGCGAATCATTTTGCGGATAGTATCGAGTGGAGCATCAAGCAGATGATCTTTGAAAAATACCCGGAATTGAAAGAAGATACAGCAATGAATGTGATGCTCAGCTATTGTATCCAGGGAAGCTACCACGCTTACCAGAAGAATCGGAGCGGAGATATCATGACGGTGATCGATGTGATCGCAGGGATGACGGGAGCGATTCGATCGATGTATGAAGAACGATTGGGGGAAAGCAGATCATGAATCTGGAACAGCCGTGTATCCGCATTTCGGTGCGGAATCTGGTGGAATTTATATTAAGACATGGAGATATTGACAACCGGACCGGAGGGGCAGATAAGGATGCCATGCAGCAGGGCAGCCGCATACATCGGAAAATCCAGAGACAGCAGGGGGCAGAGTACCGTGCAGAAGTTCCGTTAAGATATCAGATCACGTGTGATGGATTTATCCTGAGTGTAGAAGGAAGAGCGGATGGAATCATAGAACTTCCGAAGCGTGTGGTGGTCGACGAGATCAAAGGTGTATTTAAAGATCTGAAACGTCTGGAAGAGCCACAGCTTTTGCATCTGGCACAGGCAAAATGCTATGCATATATTTATGCAGAACAAAATAATCTGGAAGAGATCGGAGTGCAGATGACGTATTGTAATCTGGATACCGAAGAGATCCGCAGATTCCGGGAGACATATACCCGGGCAGAACTTAAGAAATGGTTCGAAAAGCTGGTATCTGAATATGAAAAATGGGCAAGATACCAGATGACATGGAGAGCAAAGAGAAATGCTTCCATTAAAACCGTAGAATTTCCATTCGAATACAGAGATGGCCAGAAGAAACTGGTTGAGTCTGTATATCGGACCATTTTAAGAAAAAAGAAATTATTCATCCAGGCACCTACCGGAGTCGGCAAGACGATGGCGGCCGTATTTCCGGCGGTGAAAGCTGTCGGGGAAGAACTGGGAGAAAAGATTTTTTATCTGACAGCCAGGACGATTACCAGAACGGTGGCAAGTCAGGCATTCGCGATTCTGAGAGAACAGGATCTGAAGATGAAGGTCATCACATTGACGGCAAAAGAAAAAATCTGTTTCAGTGAAGAAACCATCTGTAATCCGGATGTGTGTCCATATGCAAAAGGGCATTTTGACCGTGTAAATGATGCCGTTTATGAACTGCTCACATCGACAGACGAGATGAGCCGGGAAGTATTGGAAGAACAGGCAAGAAAATGGAATGTATGTCCATTTGAAATGGCACTGGATGTATCACAGTGGGTAGACGCAGTTATATGTGATTATAATTATGTTTTTGATCCAAATGCACATCTGAAACGCTTTTTCGGAGACGGCGTCAAAGGAGAATACCTGTTCCTGATCGATGAGGCACACAATCTGGTAGAACGCGGCAGGACAATGTACAGCAGCAGTATTTGCAAGGAGGATTTTCTGAAGATCAAAAAGCTGGTAAAATACGGGGAACCGAAACTTGTCTCGGCGTTGGAGAGCTGCAATAAGCAGCTTCTGGAATTGAAAAGAGAATGTGACGGCTGCCAGATACTGAACAGTGTGTCACATGTGTATATTAAGCTTCTGTCTTTGATGACGAAGCTGGAAGAGTTTATAGAAGACTGTAGAGATGAAGTGATACGGAAAGAGGTGCTGGAGTTTTACTTTGGTATCCGTAATTTCATATATATTCATGACCGGCAGGATGAAAATTATCTGATCTATTCAGAACTTAGTGAAGAAGGAAAGTTTTACCTGCATCTGTTCTGTGTCAATCCGGCAGGATGTCTGCAGGAATATATGGGGAAAGCAAATAGTACGATATTATTTTCGGCAACATTTCTTCCGATCAATTATTATAAAAAACTGTTATCTACAACAAAGGAAGACTATGCAATCTATGCGGAATCTCCATTTGAACCAGGCAGAAGATTATTGCTTCTGGGAAATGATGTCAGCACGAAGTATACCAGGCGAGGACCGGAGATGTACCGGAAGTATGCAGAATACGTGATGCATGTGATAAAAGGAAGAACAGGGAATTATATTGCGTTTTTCCCGTCTTATCGATTCCTGGAAAAAGTCTGGGAAGTATTCATGGAATTGCCACAGGAACAGATTGAAGTTGTAGTACAGTCCCAATATATGACGGAGCAGGAACGGGAAGAATTCCTGAAAAAATTCGAACAGGAAAGAGCACACAGCCTGATCGGTTTCTGTGTGATGGGTGGTGTCTTTTCAGAAGGAATTGATCTGACGGAAGATAAATTGATCGGAGCAATGGTCATCGGGACAGGACTTCCGCAAGTGTGTCTGGAACGGGAACTTTTAAAGTATTATTTCGACCGGAAGAATCTGAACGGATTCGATTATGCTTACCTGTATCCGGGGATGAATAAGGTGTTACAGTCCGCAGGAAGAGTTATCCGGACCGATCAGGACAGAGGTGTGATCACACTGTTGGATGACCGTTTTATGGACAGACAGTGCCAGGAGGTGTTCCCGAGGGAGTGGAATGATTTCCAGATCTGTAACAGTGAAAATATTGAAGAAAAGATTGCAAAATTCTGGAAGGCGGAAGAACAGACAGATACGAAATAAGCAGCATTAAAAAGAAAAATACCATGAGGAACATATGCTCCTATGGTATTTTCCATCATGCATCCGAAAGATGTATTAAAAATAAGATAAAAATTCTTGCGCGGCTTTGGATATCGGGACTTTTTCGTTATATGCGATGACAAGCTCCCTTTCCGGAAGTACTTCTTTTGTCTCGACAATGAAAAGCGAATCCGAATCGGAGGTCTGGGAAAGGCAGAAATCCGGAATAAATGCAATTCCAAGTCCGATGCGGGCAAGGTCAATGAGAAGATCATTACTGCTGAGTTCAATCTCCGGAACCAGATCCAGCTGGTTCTGAAGAAACAGATTGTGCAGATATTCACTGGTTGTACTTTTTCTGTCCAGCATAAGGATTGGATAGTTCAGAAGTTCTTTGAAAGAGAGCTTCTTTCCTTTTAATTCCTCAAATGCCTTGTCTGCGATAAATACATCCTGAAAATCTTTGATTTTTTTTACATTCGGAACATTCCCGAGATAAGCATTCGGTGAATTGACAACGATCAGATCCACCTGTCCGGTCTCAAGGAGTTCTACACAGCGAATGGATGTCGCATTGGTAACTTTGATATGCGCTCCGGGAAATTCCCGGTGGAAACGTTCCAGATAAGGTACCAGAAAATACCGGCAGATCGTGTCACTGGCTCCGATATGAAGCTGTCCTCCACGTGCGCCGACATCGAGGAGCTGGCTTTCGCCGCGCTTGATCAGGCTGATCGCCGGTTCGATGTGGCGCAGAAGGATCTCACCTTCGGTAGTAAGACGGACTTTCTTGGTACTCCGGATGAATAAGGTCTGATCCAGCTTCTTCTCCAGTGCCTTGATGGACTGGCTGACAGCCGACTGTGAGATGAACAATTGCTTGGAGGCTTCCGAAAAGCTTAAGGTGGAAGCTACATAGTAAAATACTTTATATAATTCATAGTTAATATCCATGATAAGTCCTCCTAATGAATCTTAACTGTATTATAAGTGAAATGAAAGAAAATTACAACCGTATTTATAAATAGAAGTGTTATAATAATGAAAAGCAGGAGGAAAAAGACTTGAAGAAGTTAACAACGATCATATCTGTTACGGCCATGATGTGTGCAGTGATGGCAGCACTGATATTTAGTATATGGCTGGCCGTATATGGAGACAGTAATTACAGGTTTTATAAAAAAGAATATCAACGCTATGAAGTAACGGAAGATCTGGATATGAGCATAGACCATGTCATGTATGTGACAGAACATATGATGAATTATCTGATCGGGAAAGAGGAGGAGCTGTCGGTTGTGACGACAGTGGAAGGAAGAGAGCAGGATTTCTTTAATGAAAGAGACCGGCTGCATATGCGTGATGTCAGGAATCTCTTCCTGGGAGGAATGAAAGTCGGAGTAATCTGTCTGGCTGTGGCAGCAGTTATACTGGCGGTACTGAGAAAACGGGAAGAAGACTGGAAGAGACTGTATTTCAGAACATATTCGATCGCACTGAGTGCCTGGCTGGTCATAGGCGTACTGCTGGGGATTGCATTCCGTGTAGATTTTACAACGTGTTTTACGATTTTTCATAAGCTGTTTTTTACCAATAATCTGTGGGTATTCGACCCGGAGACGGATTATATGATACGGATGCTGCCGGAAGGATTCTTTTCTGATATGGTGATCCGCATCAGTGAAGTGTTTGGTGGAGTGCTGCTTCTGATATGGATTGTATTGTTTTTTGGAAAAAATAATTGCAAAAAGGAAGAGAAAAAAGTTGATTAATAAGTGTGAATTATAAAAGTGTTTAGATATATTAATTGTATTAAATAATGATTGTTGTGTTATACTAACAATAGAAAATGTGTAAAAATTCATTTGTGGAGGATTACTTATGAGCAATGTAAAAAGAGTGTACGTGGAGAAAAAATCAGGATTTGATGTACAGGCAAAGGAACTTAAGACCGAGATCCGAAGCTATCTTGGAATCAAAGACGTAGACAGCGTCCGTGTACTGATCCGTTACGATGTGGAAAACGTATCGGATGAGACATTTGAGAAAGCATGTAACGGCATCTTTTCTGAACCACCTGTAGATACATTATATAAAGAAGAATTTCAGGCAGAAGAAGGAAGCAAGATCTTTTCCGTAGAATTTCTTCCGGGACAGTTTGATCAAAGAGCAGATTCCGCTGTGCAGTGTATTCAGTTTATCAAAGAAGACGAGCAGCCGGTAATCCGTACTGCGACTACTTACGTGATCCATGGTGGAAACGGAACTGTTTCGGATGAAGAATTCGAAGCAATCAAAGAGCATTGTATTAACCCTGTAGATTCCAGAGAAGCACAGGAAGAAAAACCGGAGACACTGGTTACTGTATTCGATGAGCCGGCAGATGTAAAAATCTTTGATGGATTTAAAGATATGGAAGAAAGCAAACTGAAAGAATTATACGATTCTCTCGGACTTGCCATGACATTTAAGGATTTCCAGCATATCCAGAATTATTTTGCGTCAGAAGAAGACAGAGATCCTTCTATGACAGAGATCCGTGTTCTGGATACCTACTGGTCAGATCACTGCCGTCATACAACATTCTCGACAGAACTTACAGATGTTTCGTTCGGCGATGGTGATTATAGAGAGCCGATGGAAGCAACTTATAAACAGTATATCGCTGACCACAGTGAGATTTTCAAAGGAAGAGAAGATAAGTTTGTCTGCCTGATGGATCTTGCACTGATGGCAATGAGAAAATTAAAACGTGAAGGAAAGTTACAGGATCAGGAAGAGTCTGATGAGATCAATGCATGCAGTATCGTTGTTCCGATCGAGGTAGACGGAGTGGAAGAAGAGTGGCTTGTAAACTTTAAGAACGAGACACATAACCATCCGACAGAGATCGAGCCATTCGGTGGTGCTGCTACCTGCCTTGGAGGAGCTATCCGTGACCCATTGTCAGGACGTACTTATGTATATCAGGCAATGCGCGTGACAGGAGCCGCTGATCCTACCGTATCTGTAAAGGATACATTAAAAGGAAAGCTTCCACAGAAGAAACTGGTCAGAGAAGCAGCCCATGGATATAGTTCATATGGTAACCAGATCGGCCTGGCAACCGGAGCGGTAAAAGAAATCTATCATCCGAATTATGTTGCAAAACGTATGGAGATCGGAGCAGTGCTTGGAGCAGCACCGAGACGTGCGGTTATCAGAGAGACATCGGATCCTGGAGATATCATCATTCTTCTTGGCGGACGTACCGGACGTGACGGCTGCGGCGGAGCAACAGGATCTTCCAAAGTACATACAGAAGAGTCCATCGAAACATGCGGGGCAGAAGTGCAGAAAGGTAATGCACCGACAGAAAGAAAGATCCAGAGATTATTCAGAAGAGAAGAAGTCAGTAAGCTGATCAAGAAATGTAACGACTTCGGTGCAGGCGGAGTATCCGTTGCTATCGGAGAACTTGCAGACGGACTTCAGATCGATCTTGATAAAGTGCCTAAGAAATATGCCGGTCTTGACGGAACAGAGATCGCAATCTCTGAATCACAGGAACGTATGGCAGTTGTTGTAGATCCAAAAGATGTAGATGAATTTATGAAATATGCATCCGAAGAGAACCTGGAGGCAACAAAAGTAGCAGTTGTAACAGAAGATCCAAGACTGGTACTTTCATGGAGAGGAAAAGAGATTGTAAATCTTTCACGTGCATTCCTTGACACCAACGGAGCACACCAGGAGACAACGGTAGCAGTTGATATTCCGAACAGAAAAGACAGTATCCTTGTAAGAGAAGATGTGAAAGATGTAAGAGAAAAATGGCTTGGCATGTTAAAAGACCTGAATGTATGCTCACAGAAAGGTCTGGTAGAGATGTTCGACGGATCGATCGGAGCAGCTTCTGTATTCATGCCGCATGGTGGAAAATATCAGAAGACAGAGACGCAGGCAATGGTGGCAAAACTTCCGGTATTAACAGGAGACTGCGATACTGTAAGTATGATGAGTTACGGATTTGATCCATATCTGTCAACATGGAGTCCATATCACGGAGCAATCTATGCAGTGACAGAATCTATCGCAAAGATCGTAGCAGCAGGCGGTGACTACAGCAAGATCCGTTTCACATTCCAGGAATACTTCCGTCGTATGACAGAAGATCCACACAGATGGAGCCAGCCATTTGCGGCACTTCTTGGTGCTTACAGTGCACAGCTTGGATACGGACTTCCTTCTATTGGTGGAAAAGACAGTATGTCAGGAACGTTTGAAGACATTGATGTACCGCCGACACTGGTATCTTTCGCAGTAGACATTGCAAAAGAGAAAGACATTATTTCACCGGAACTTAAGAAAGCCGGAGATAAACTTGTATGGCTTCGCATTGAGACGGATAATTACGATATTCCTGTATACGGAAAGGTTATGGATCAGTATGGTAAGTTTACCGAAGATATCCACAGTGGCAAGATCGTAGCAGCTTATGCATTAGACAGACATGGTATCGCGGCAGCAGTCAGCAAGATGGCTTTCGGTAACGGCATGGGTGTGAAGATTGAGCATAATGTAGATGCAAGAGATTTATTTGCACCGGCATTTGGAGATATCATTGCAGAAGTACCAGCAGATAAGGTGTCTGAACTTGGAATTACCTATACCGTGATCGGTGAAGTGACAGATAATGCGGCAATCGAATATAAAGATGTGAAGATCGCATTAGAAGAGGCAGTATCTGCATGGGAAGAGACGCTGGAAAAGGTATTCCCGACCAATTCCGGAGCGGAAGGACAGGACGAGAAGGTGGAGACAGGATTATATGATACATCAGATATCTATATCTGCAGCCACAAGATTGCGCAGCCAACAGTATTTATCCCGGTAATGCCTGGAACAAACTGTGAGTATGACAGTGCGAAAGCATTTGAAAGAGCAGGAGCAAAGGTGATTACAAAGGTATTCAGAAATATGAGTGCATCTGATATCGTTGATTCGGTAGAAGTATTCGAAAAAGCAATCGGACAGTCACAGATCATTATGTTCCCTGGCGGATTCAGTGCAGGTGATGAACCAGACGGATCAGCAAAATTCTTCGCAACAGCATTCCAGAATGCGAAGATGAAAGAAGCAGTAGAAAAATTACTGAATGAGCGTGACGGACTGGCACTTGGTATCTGTAACGGATTCCAGGCACTGATCAAGCTTGGTCTGGTACCAGGTGGAAAGATCACAGGACAGTTACCGGATTCACCGACTCTTACATACAATACGATTGGACGCCATATCTCCAAGATGGTCTATACAAAAGTGGTAACGAATAAATCTCCATGGCTTAGAGAGGCAGAGCTTGGCGGCGTATATACAAACCCTGCATCTCACGGAGAAGGAAGATTTGTTGCAAATAAAGAGTGGCTGGACAGATTATTTGCAAATGGACAGGTTGCAACACAGTACTGTGATCCGGAAGGAAATATCACGATGGACGAAGAATGGAATGTCAACGGTTCTTACTGTGCAATCGAAGGTATTACAAGCCCGGATGGACGTGTACTTGGCAAGATGGCACACTCAGAAAGAAGAAACAGAAGCGTGGCAATGAACATTTACGGAGAACAGGATATGAAGATCTTCGAATCCGGAGTAAAATACTTCAGATAATGAAACAGACAGAGAGAAGAGCAGAATTCTATGTATTGTGATAAATGCAATTCAGAGTGCGTTCTGTTTCAAAAAAATGAATAAAATACAAGAAAAAGCACAAAACCCTTGCGAAATCTGCAAGGGTTTTGTAAAAAGTTGCAAAAATAACAAAAAACTGTAAAAATATCTTGCCAGATACACTTGTTTGCTTTACAATAGTAAAGGACAAAGGCGTCAGGGAAAAACAGATGGCGTAAGTCATCTGTTTTTTTTATAGTAAAGTATGCCTTTGAAAAGGATACGTATATTATTTAGGAGGTAGAAAGCTATGTCATATGTTGATGAAGTACTAGAGAAAGTAGTAGCTAAGAATCCTGCAGAGCCAGAATTCCACCAGGCAGTAAAAGAGGTATTAGAGTCATTAAGAGTTGTTGTAGAGGCTAACGAGGAGAAATTCAGAAAAGACGCTCTTCTTGAAAGACTTGTTGAACCTGAAAGACAGATCAAATTCCGTGTTCCATGGGTAGACGATAAAGGACAGGTTCAGGTTAATACAGGATACCGTGTACAGTTTAACAGCGCAATCGGACCATACAAAGGAGGATTACGTCTGCACCCATCTGTAAACCTTGGTATCATCAAATTCCTTGGATTTGAGCAGATCTTCAAGAACTCACTGACAGGACTTCCGATCGGCGGAGGTAAAGGTGGTTCTGACTTCGATCCTAAGGGAAAATCAGACAGAGAAGTAATGGCATTCTGCCAGAGCTTTATGACAGAACTTTGCAAATATATCGGAGCTGACACAGATGTTCCTGCAGGAGACATCGGAACAGGTGCAAGAGAGATTGGTTACATGTTCGGTCAGTACAAGAGAATCAGAGGCCTGTATGAAGGTGTTCTGACAGGAAAAGGATTAAGCTACGGCGGATCTTTAGCAAGAACAGAAGCTACAGGATATGGACTTCTCTACTTAACAGAAGAATTATTAAAGATCAACGGAAAAGACATCAAGGGAATGACAGTTGCAGTTTCCGGAGCTGGTAACGTTGCAATCTATGCAATCCAGAAAGCTCAGCAGCTTGGAGCGAAAGTTGTAACAGCAAGTGATTCTACAGGATGGGTATATGATCCGGACGGAATCGACGTTGCAGCATTAAAAGAAATCAAAGAAGTAAAACGTGCAAGACTGACAGAGTACAAGAACTACCGTCCTAATTCAGAATATCATGAAGGACGCGGTGTATGGTCTGTTAAGGTTGACCTTGCTCTTCCATGTGCTACACAGAACGAACTTCACCTTGAAGATGCAAAACAGTTAGTTGCTAACGGATGCGTAGCTGTATGCGAAGGTGCTAACATGCCTACTACATTAGAAGCAACACAGTATCTGCAGGAGAATGGTGTAATCTTTGCACCTGGTAAGGCTGCAAATGCCGGTGGTGTTGCTACATCTGCACTTGAGATGTCACAGAACAGTGAGAGACTTAGCTGGACATTCGAAGAAGTAGATGCAAAACTGAAGAACATCATGGTAAACATCTGCCACAACATGGACGATGCTGCAAAACGTTACGGAATGGAAGGTAACTATGTTGCCGGAGCTAACATTGCAGGATTTGAAAAAGTTGTAGATGCTATGACAGCTCAGGGAATCGTATAATATTTTCAAAAATGCCCCGCAGGCCTTGTGTTTGCGGGGCTTTTTTTGAATCAGATTAACGCACAGCGATTTTGATTTATTCCGGTTATAGAAGAAATTGTAGAAAAAATTTGAAAAAATTCAAAAAAACAGTTGACTTTCCAAAAAACCAATGATATACTAACGAAGTCGGTTCGAGAGAAACGACAAAATATATGGGATCATAGCTCAGCTGGGAGAGCATCTGCCTTACAAGCAGAGGGTCATAGGTTCGAGCCCTATTGGTCCCATCAAATTAAATAATATGGATGGATTCCCGAGTGGCCAAAGGGGACAGACTGTAAATCTGCTGCAAATTGCTTCGGTGGTTCGAATCCACCTCCATCCATTAACCGAAAGGTTATAAGCCGATGTGGCTCAATTGGCAGAGCAGCTGATTTGTAATCAGCAGGTTATCGGTTCGAGTCCGATCATCGGCTCTTTGGACCTTTAGCTCAGTTGGTTAGAGCAACCGGCTCATAACCGGTCGGTCCCGGGTTCGAGTCCCTGAAGGTCCACTTTAGTTCCATATTTTATATTCTGTATATGTCTGGCCCGGTGGCTCAGCTGGTTAGAGCGCCGCCCTGTCACGGCGGAGGTCGTCGGTTCGATCCCGATCCGGGTCGCTTTAAAAAGTCTGCGGAAGCAGGCTTTTTTCGTGTATAAAATTTCTTCCAGCTATAAAAGATGCCGTATTCCAGACATAGAAAAAAGTCTGAAAGACGGCATCTTGCTTAACAGATAAATTAACGGATAAAGTTTGTGCCGACGCGCGGTTCCTTTTCCGGAAGACCAAAGGATTCTTTTCCGAGCTGGATGCTCTTCATCAGAAAACTCATATTCCGTGCAAGGGTACGCATGATCTGCAGGCCTTCGAGATCTTGCTGTGCTTCGTCCGCATTATTTCCATGGATACTGTTCCAATACTGGCCGGAAGCAACCGGCATGCCGGAGATGGTGAAGTATTTGTTCAGCTCATCAAAGGTAGCGGAAAGACCGCCGCGGCGTGCAGAGACAACCGAAGCGCCGACTTTCATGGTCTTGTCAAAGTGTGTGCTGTAGAACAGACGGTCAAGAAAAGCAATAAGTGTTGCATTTGCAGATGCATAATAAACCGGACTTCCGACAACAAGGCCGTCAGCCTCTTCAAATTTCGGAGCAACCTCATTTACCATATCGGAAAAAGCACATTTTCCGAGCTTGGAACAGGCACCGCAGGCAACACAGCCGCGGATATCTTTATTTCCGATATGTACGATTTCCGCCTCAATACCATTTTCTGTAAAGACTTTTTCCATTTCGTGCAGGGCAGTATAAGTGCTGCCTTTTGCGTGAGGACTTCCGTTGATTAATAATACTTTCATTTGATGGTACCTCTCTTTCGTAATTTCCTTTATTATAACACCGGAAAAGATGCAAATAAAGACGCTTTTTTGGGCAAAAACTGATCTTAACAGAAATAGCTGCTGGACGGTATAATACAATCAGCAAAGAAGGCAAAACTTGCAATGGGAGGTTACCAAATGAAGATAGAGAGAATTCTGATTGAAGATCAGATGGCACCGATCGGGCTGGATGAGAAAAAACCGGCATTTTCCTGGCTGCTGACGGCAGAAGAAGGAGAACAGAATCTGATGCAGAGCGCATGCCGGATCGTTGTGCGCACCGGAGAAGATACTGTGTGGGACAGCGGAAAAATGGAAACCGGCGTATCAACAGGGATTGGTTATGAAGGAGAAGCACTGCAGCCCTGTACCAAATATGAGGTAAAAGCAGAGGTGTGGGATAACCACGGCGGAAAAGCAGAAGCAGAAAGTTCCTTCGAGACAGGCCTTATGGATTCTTTGTATGCAGCATGGGAGGGAGCTGAGTGGATCGGCGCACCGCATGCGACGGTATGCGCGGAAAACCGCGGTGTTTTTACGATCGAGAGTGAATTTCGGATGGAAGGCGGGAAGGGAGAAGCGGGTATCGTCTTTGGAGCCAATGACTTCCGTCTGAACGATCATACGAAAAATGAGCTTGGCATGGAAGGGGAGAACTATATCCGTTATGCTGTGTGCCTTGAGGATGGAGATGCACGCCTCGAAATTTACCGCGTGGGCTATGCGCCGGAGGATACAGCGGAAAAACCGTTTGCCGTTACGAAACTGGTCAACTGGAAAGAGAAAACACAGGAAATCCTGACACCAGAGAATGCCGATGCCTTTCATAAGCTGACCGTAGAGGTTGACGGCAATGTGGCATACGCCTATGTCGACGGCATCCTCGTGGATGCCATTGAAGAGCATGGATTTTTTGGAACGAAAGTATCAGGCCGCCAGCTGAATCCGAGAGGAAATAACGATGTGCTGCCGTATCCGAGACTGAATGAGATCGGATTTTATGCAGGAAAAGGGACGACAGGATATTTTAAGAATCTGACCGTAAGAAACGTAAGAAAACCATCCGCGGAAATTGTTCGTGAGACGCCGGAAGGACGGCTGGATGGGGGAAAAAGTATCTTTGCGGATCAGATTCCGGTGGAAAACGGATACTTTAAAGTAGAAGACAGCCAGATTACGGCAGATCCGTCCCATCATTCAATTCCAATGCTGCGGTCGTGTATTTCCTGCCAGAAAGAGAAAAAACTGGTATCGGCACGCCTTTATATTACTGCGCGTGGTATCTACGACTGCCGGATCAACGGACAGGAGATCACGGAAGATCTGCTGCGTCCGGGTCTGACACAGTATGACCACAGAATGAACTATCAGACATACGATATCACAGGGCTGATGAAACCGGGCCGAAACGGAATCGGCGTGACGCTGGCATCGGGCTGGTGGAGCGAGGCACAGACCTTTGTGGTGAAGAACTTCAATTACTTTGGAGACAAGGAGAGTCTGCTTGCCAAGGTTGTCATGAAGTACGAGGACGGCAGCCGCGAGGTCTTTGGAACAAATACCGAGGATTGGAAGTATTTCGGAGAAGGTCCTTACCTGTTTTCCAGCTACTTTGCCGGAGAGCAGTACGATGCACGCCGGGCAGAGGTTTACGAAACTTATTCTCTGCCGGAGTTTGATGACAGCACCTGGGAAAAGCCAGTTGTTGTGGATACCGTCATGATCGAAGAGTTCTGCACAATGCCGGGCTTTGGACGGTCTTGGCCGGCGGTTCATGAGCAGAAGCCGGAATATATCGGTGAGTACGATGCGCCGGTGCGGATTGTGGACCGGAGAACGGCAAAGACGAGAAAAGAGCTGTTCCCGGGTGTGTATCTCTACGATCTGGAACAGGAGATGGCCGGTGTACCGCGGATTACACTGCATGAGAAGGCGGGCACAAAGATCATCATCCGCTATGCGGAGGTGCTTTATCCGGATCTGCCGGAGTATGCCGGAAAAGAAGGCACGATGATGCTGGAAAATTATCGGGATGCGACGAGTACGGATGTTTATATCTGCCGCGGCGGGGAAGAGGTGTTCCAGCCGAAGTTTACCTTCCACGGCTACCGCTATATTGAGATCAGCGGTGTGGAGCATGCGCCGGAGCTGGAAGAAGTAGAGAGCCTTCAGTATTCTTCTGTGACGGAATTCCATGGAAGCCTTACGAGTAGCCATAAACTGCTGAACCGGTTTGCCGAGAATGTTTCCTGGTCACAGAAATGCAACTTTATCAACATTCCGACCGACTGCCCGCAGAGAAATGAGCGCATGGGCTGGGCGGGCGATACGCATATTTTCTGCCATACGGCGCTCAACAACAGCAGCCTGAAGAAATTCTATGAGCGGAACCTGCAGGCGATGCGTGATCTGCAGACACCGGAAGGCCAGTACCCGGAGATTGCACCGGTGGGCGGCGGATTCGGCGGCATTACGTATGAGTGTGCGAGTATTTTTATGGCGTGGGAACTGTATGAGCAGTATGGGGATATCCGCACACTGGAGAAATTTTATCCTGGCATGCAGAAATATATGGACTATATGAAGGATAAGGGTCTGCCGGGAACGAAGGTAAATCCGGCGATCGGACCGCTTGGCGACTGGCTGGCACCGGAAGAGACGGATCTGCTACTTTTATGGAATGCATTCTATTATAAAGAAGCCGATCTGATGAGCCGGATTGCCGGTGCGCTCGGAAGAACAGAGGAGCAGCATCAGTATGAGGCGCTTGCTGCGAAGGTGAAGAAATTCTGGAATGAGACATTTGTACTTCCGGATTCCGGAAAGACCTGCAATGCGGACGGAACGCTGTGTGATACGCAGTGCTCGTATGCAATTGCACTGTCTTATGGTGTGGCAGAAGACAGAAAGAGAATAGGAGAGCATCTGATCCGAAAGACGAGAGCGATCGGCCATACGGTCGGAACGGGATTCTTTGGAACGGGTATTCTGAACCAGATGCTGACCGAGCAGGGCGCTGTGGAGGATGCCTGGAAGATGATGCTGCAGACGGCATTCCCGTCGTGGCTGTATCCGGTGACCCAGGGAGCGACGACGATCTGGGAGCACTGGGATTCCTACACGAAGGAAAAAGGCTTCGGCGGACAGAATGCGATGAACTCGTTCAATCATTATTCTCTCGGAAGCGTTCTTTCCTGGCTGTATCACACGGGACTTGGTATCCAGAGAGACGAGACAAAACCGGGTTATCAGCACATTCTGCTGAAACCGCAGCCGGGCCCGCTCGAGTTTATGAAAGGTTCCGTAGACAGCCCGTACGGCGTGATTTCTGCCGGATGGGAGCGGAAAGGTGACAAAATAGAGTATCGGGTTACGATTCCGGTCAATACAACGGCAACCCTGTTTAAAAACACGGAGGATCCGGCGGATACCGTGGAACTGGGAAGCGGAACGTATACTTTTATGCTGTAAAAAGAAAACCCGAAAGGCTCCGGCAAAGAAATGGGAGACTTTCGGGCGGAAAGAGAAACGCTGTCGGAGAGAAGAGAACTCCGGCAGCGTTTTCTTTGTCATGCTTATTTTTCGGCAGTCATGTGCAGATGACGTTTGATCGCTTCAAAGCTTTCCTGGCTGATGACATGCTCGATGCGGCAGGCATCTTCCGTGGCGGTCTGCTCATCAACACCAAGGCTCATCAGGCCGCGGGAGAGGAGCTGGTGGCGCTCATAGATCATCTCTGCGATCGCGCGTCCGCTGTCGGTCAGGTAGATGTAGCCTTCCGGCGTTACGCGGATCTGCTCTTTTTCTCTTAAGTTTTTCATGGCAACGCTGACACTTGATTTTTTAAAGCCAAGTTCTTCTGCAATATCAACACCGCGTACAACGGGTTTTTTCTGACTTAAGACTAAAATGGTTTCCAAATAATTTTCTGCGGATTCGTTCGTTTTCAGCAAGATGTTCACCTCGTTTTTCTAAATAGCTGAAGATTCATAAATATATATACATATAGAATAGCATATTTTTCGGAATAGGGCAATGATGGTTTTTGATGGTTTTTCTTAATTTCAGAAAAGTTGTAAGATTTCAGAAAAAAAAGACAATGAGGATAGAAGAAGAAAAGCAAGATAAAAGATGACAGGGGGCAAAAAGAGAGGTAAAATAGGAAAAAACAATGAAATTTAGATGGAGGTTAGAACATACCATGGAACAGGTGATAAAGAAAAGACTGCAGCAGGTGATGGATGCGTCTGTTGCAAAAGGAGAGACACCGGGCTGTCTTCTGATGGTGATCAAAGACGGAGAGGAGCAGGTTTATCTGGAGAGCGGATATGCGGATATCGAAGCGAAAAAGCCGGTTTCCCGCGATAATATTTTCCGTCTCTACTCCATGAGCAAGCCGATTACCGCGACGGCCATGATGATTCTGGTAGAGCGCGGAATCGTCGATCTGGCGGATCCGGTCAGCAAGTATCTGCCGGGCTTCCGGAACCCGGTTGTATGTACAGCGGATGGGAAGATAGAAAAAGCGGAGCGGGAGATCCTTCTGGAGGATATTATGAATATGACATCCGGGCTGACGTACGGCGGAACGGATGAGACGGGACGGCAGACCGATGCACTTTTTCAGGAGGTGATCCACGGACTTAAGGAAGAAAACGGCGGAACGATCAGTACAGTAGAATTTGCAAACCGTCTTGGAAAAGTCCCGCTTTTGTATCAGCCGGGCCAGTCCTGGAGTTATGGAACGTCGGCGGATGTCGTAGGTGCGGTGATTGAGGTGGCAAGCGGCATGCGCTTTGGGGATTTTCTGAAAAAAGAAATTTTCGAGCCGCTCGGCATGAACGATACCGATTTCTGGGTTCCGGCAGAAAAGCAGGATCGTCTGGCGAAGGTGTATGACTGCAGGGAGGGACAGCCGTCCGTCCGTTATCTGGACAATAACCTTGGCATTCAGAACGATATGGCGTACCGCCCGGCATATGAGGCAGGCGGAGCAGGCCTTGCATCTACCATCGACGATTATGCGAAATTTACGCAGATGCTGCTGAACGGCGGCACCTACAACGGTGTAC
>ERZ894199.462-NODE-462-length-19138-cov-11.491013_pt1 | contig 19138 bp, 19 predicted proteins | sample MGYA00380285_ERZ894199 | MGnify/ENA primary metagenome ERZ894199 (study PRJEB32331, sample SAMN06328447) | human gut metagenome | biome: human gut microbiome; feature: stool | host: Homo sapiens | collected 2012-01-17 ... | reverse complement strand
TGGGACGACGAAATCGAATTCTAACGAATTACCGATTTCTGTCCCACTCTCTTTTCTATTTTCTATTGGTTCTGAGAAGATGGAGCATCTGGCGTGCTTGCTTCTGTTACAGCTGCGCTTGCAGGCTCTGTTTCTGTCTCAGTTGTGGCAGGCTTGTTCCCTTCTGAAGCTGCTGCTTCTGTTGCTGCTGGAGTCTCTGTAGCGACAGGCGTTTCAGCTGTGGAAGCTGGTTTGCCCGCTTCGCTTGCAGATGGGGCTGCAGCTAATTCTGCCTGGAAGGCTTGGATGGCCTGTAGTAAGGCTGCTTTATCACTCTTTGGATTAGACAATTGATCAAAGAGAGCTTCCAAGCGATCAAATACAGCATCACTAGCTCCCTTGTCCTGCAATTGTTGGTGCAGGGCCATCAATTGGTTATAGAGCTGTTGATAAAGAGCGACATCCCCAATTTGAGGCTCTTCCGTTTGCTTTTGTTTTTGCTTTTCAATGCTATCACTGATTTCGCGTAGAAGTGCTTCCCCACTTGTAATAGCCTTGTCTGGATTAGATTCTTTTCCAAGTTGAGTCAAGCCTGCTTCAAAAGCCGTTCGTTTGCCTTGGTCTTCGACTTGTGGCAAGAGCGACTGGATTTGCTCTAAGAGAGCTGTCAAAATCTTGTTCTGTTGACGGGCTTCTGTTGCCTTATCCAATTCTCCATACAAGCCTTTGAGGAAATCATAAACCGCTACGTTATAGGATGGGGCTTGACTTCCTTTTTGATCCAAAACTGTTTTTTCAATAGGATAGGTTTGGCCTTTTTCTTGGGAGAAGAGCTGGTCAATAGCTTGCTTAGTTTGGTAGAGTTCCATAAAGTGAGACTTGGAATCCCAAGCTTTTTCAAAGGCTTGAGCTCGGTAGAGCTTCAAGGCTAGATCAGCTGCCTTGGTGCGGAGTTCTGGTGTCAAGCGCGCATCGCTCAAGCTTTGGTAGAAATACTTGAGGTAGTCGACCGATGTCACACCCGTCCGATCTTGCATCTCCTGAACAGCTTCTAATAGCTTCCCTTCCTGCTCTAGACGCTTACTGTCCTTGGCAGCATAGGCTTCCTGCAGTTGAGAGACCAACTCTTCCTTCTTCAATTGGAAGGCTTCTGTGTCTAGCAAGCGCACTTGTTCCAGCAATTCTTGGTAACGACGATCTAGGGCTGTCTCTTCTTTTGGTTTGACCGCTTGGGTCGCATGAATGTACTGTTCATCAACCTGTTTGAGACTGGCTAGATAGCCCTCTGTTGAGTTACTTGGGAAGCTCTTGACATTTTCCAAGAAGTGGCCCAAGATCAGCTCAATCCGTCTTTGTTGCAATGGATCAGAAGCATAGAGACTGCGGCTTTCTGCTAAGAGCTGGTTGACCCTGTCCTCTACAACTTTCTTGTCCAAGTCTCCTTTTTTGTAAGGAGATTGGATGGTTGGAAGACGGTGGGCTAAGTAGTCTGCTAGTCCTGCTGAACGCACCTTGATGTAGTGGTTGTGATCGCCGTGCGGGATGACAAACTGACCATTTTCAATCTGGAGGCTATAAGGAGAAATCCCCGAACGAAGCGCTGTTGCATAGAGTTCATTGATAAAGTCTAGTTCAGGATTGCCAGTTTCAAGTGGGATGCGGACATGTTCCTTCCGAACGGCATAAGGATGGATGTGGGTCGGATCGTATTCTTGGTCTGGATTGTTAAAGACAAAGAAACCATTGGAAATCTTAATGGCCTCGCGAGGGACACCGTAGGTCTTACTGATGTACTGGATCTTTTCCTCATCTGAGGCATCACGAGAATAGGTCGCAACATCATCTGTCAGGGGCTGACCCTTGTCTTCTTCTTTCTTACCAGTTAGAGTTGCCTCCGCTGCTGCAATCTCTTGAGGAGAGAGGTCCTTTTTATAGAAATAATGGGCATGGTTGCCATGAGCGACCATATAGCCTTCCTCGTCCTTGCTGATGACCTTGTCTGCGTGGAAACCATGATCGTGCTCCTCTTCGTGCTCGTGACTGTCGCCATGCTCATGATCATGCTCATGTTCAACTGGTCTTGTGCTTGGATTTGAAGGCAAGCTTGGACTTTCTTCTGTTGAACTATCAGTTCCTTGAGCACGAAGCAGTTGGAATTGCCGCGCCAGCTCACGCTCTAAAGGAGATAGGGAGCTGTATGGGATAAAGTGGAAATGATCCCCATGAGGGTAGACAATCCCTTGATCGGTCCACTTGGTAATCTTACTTGGATCAAAGACAGAACCGTCAGACTCCACATGACGAGAAGACAATGGGGCTTTCTGCAATTCTTCGATCAAGTTGGTCAGGGTCGGACTCGGTTTGGAAGTAGCTGGTTTAGAAGTCGTTGGGGTTGTCTGTGTATTGCTTGGACTGGATGACGGCTGGTTGCTCGCTTGCTTCCCAAGGCTTGGAGAGGCTTGATCTGGAGTAGCTTGCTCTGTGCTTGCTCCAGCTAGGTGTGAGTTCCCAGCCTGATGACCGGCTTGACCACCTAAGACGGAGAGGGCTGCTGCTAACTCTCCAGCAGATAAGGCACTCTTTGGAATATAATGGAAATGGCCACCATGGGGCACAATAAAGCCGTCCCCTGTATCTGAAATGACATCTCCAGGGCTAAAGACATAACCATCGTCCGTACGGTAGCCACCAGCTGTATGGTTCTTAGCCGTCAGCATCTCAAGAGTCTTTCCTTCTTTCAGCGCTTGACTCGGTTGACGGAAGTCACGGGTTTTGCCTGCCTTGTGCGAGGAGCTCGCTTGCACCGATCCCGTTTCCCCTTCTTCTTTTGCGCCTCCCTTTTGTTGTTGGGCGATCTCTTCGATCGAGCGCACATTAACCGTATGCTGGGCATCCTTTAAGTAGAGATAGTATTTCCCAGCGCGTTTAATAATATAGCCATCCTTGACCTTGCTCACGATATCCGCTTCTTGCAGCTGATAAGTTGGATCCCGCAAAATCAACTCTTCACTAAAGATGGCATCAAATGGGACCTTGCCGCTGTAGTAATGAAAATGATCCCCATGAGAAGTGACAAAGCCTTCATCTGTAATCTTGATGACAATCTGCTCTGCCTGGGTCTTTTCCTTGGCATTGACCGCTTCGATGCTATCTTCCTTTTTGCTGGTGTCAGTCGATGATGCTTTCTTTTCTGCCTGCAGGTACTGAATCTGATTCTTTTTCTCTTCCTTGACTTGTGGTTGCTGACTGAGAGCATAGGCACAGAGTCCTAGCCCCAAGGTCGCTACAATTCCAATCGTTCCCTTTTTCTTCATTCTTGATTTACTCCTCTAATTCCTTGGCTAAAGTCGCCATATTTTCTTCTAAATTTTCTAATAGATCCTTATCATTTTTCGGATCAGCTTCCAGTGGATCCAAGACCTTGACACGCGCCCCTGTTGCCTTGGCAATACTATCTGCCACTTTTGATGACGTGTGCTTTTCCACAAAGATCGTTTTCACCTTGTAGTCTTTGACAAACTGCTGGATCTCCGCCAATTGCCGAGCGGTCGGTTCTTGCTCTGGGGAAATCCCTGCAATCCCTAACTGCTTGAGACCAAAGCGTTTGGCCAGATAGGAAAAGGCCGTATGCTGGGTCACAAAAGTCTTTTGCTTGGCCTTGTCAAAGAGAGGCTGGTAGTGGGCTACCAGTTCCTCACAGCGCTTTTCAAGCTTTTGAGCATTGGTCTGATAGAGCTCCTTGTTCTTTGGATCAATCTCTCCCAAGCGCTGGGCGATGATCTTTCCTTCCTCTGCGATTTTTACAGGATCCAACCAAGTATGCGGATCATACAAGTGCTTGGCTTCTTTTCCCTGACCAGCATCGACATCCTCTAATCCAGCCACCTTATCAAGGGTCATTCCTTGGCTGCCTTCGATCACTCGCAACTTGGAACCTTGAAGATTGGGATCTAAGCGACCGGCCCAAGATTCCAGGGTCTGAGAATGATAGACAAATACATCCGCATCATAGATCTGGGCCACTTCCTTGGTTGAGGGTTCATAATCATGGATCCCTGCACCTGACTGAACCATCCAGATGTCATTTTGATCGCCAGAGATTTCCTTGACCAGGGCATAGATAGGATAAAAACTCGTGACAATTTTAAGACCTTTTTTAGAAGGGGGCTTGCCTGCATTTCCTTGACTTCCACAAGCTGTCAGCAGAAAGAAACCGAGAAACAAGAGTCCCAGAACCTTCATTCTTCTCCTATTCATCCTTCACCTCTTTTTCATTTTCGTTAACTAGTTTATTAATCAGTTAATTAACTAGTTAATAATACTGCTAATCATTTGCTTTGTCAAGCCTTTTTTACATTTTTTTCCTTTTAATGTTAGAGACTAACCGTTTCCTAGACCCCACGAGCCTTCCTTGCAGTAAAAAAAGCTTGAGACAAACCTGTCTCAAACTTTTTATTGACGGTAAAAATATTGATCAGCCGGATAGTTGCCTGCAGATTGAGTGACCACTAGACGTGGCTTGCTGGTATCAGACTGGTCTCCATCCGGATTTTGGAAACCGATTTTCAGAAGTCCAATCGCTGCACCAGTTTCACCCATCTTCATCTCAACATAAGGGATCTTGCTCTTCTTATCCGAGTCTGCAACAGCCTTGAGGCTACCTTGGCCCTTGACTTTTCCGTCTGCTTGGATGACGATTTCAGCCCCCTTGCCATTGCGCCAGGTTCCAGCTAAGCTTGAGAAGTCTCCTCCGTTAATGGCCGCAATATCCAAGTCTTTCTCTTTTTTCGGTTGTGGGTAGGCTTTCCACCACTCTAGATGGTAATCACGGTAGGCCACGTCACCAAAGAGAATCCGACGTTCTTGGGAAGCTACTCCGTCAGGACCTGTCACACCCGCTGGGATCAAGTACAAGGTTTGCTCCTGCCCTTGGATCGCAGTCCCATTTGCCCCTGTGAAATAAACTTCATAATAGCCTTTTCGCTTCTTGGGCTCTTTTTCTTTATTGAACAAGTAACTTGCCCGAGTGCCTCCACTCCAGAAAGTCCAGCCAGTCTCCCCATTTACAATACTTGGAAAGGCATTGGTCTTGTTTTGGTAATATTCTTCTGGAGTATAGCCATAAAGTTTAAAACCGGAATCTGCGATTTCCTTTTCATAGGTATCATTGGAATAAGCACCTTCAAACGGTGAGAGATTGCCATCAAGGACGACATCATTTGGATCTGTCGATTTGAAAAAATCCTCCCGATTGGCAAAGACCATCTCGTGGTCGGGATTTTTGTCAGACATGGTGACCGTGATCAAAGGCTTCTTGTCTGTCTTGTATTTGAAGACACGAACAGTGACTGTAAAGTCTGTATTGCCATCGGACTTTTTCATCTTGCCTGTCGAAACTTTATTAGACCCTTCGACCTTCCAATCCGTACTAAATTCAGCAGATACCTTGCCATCAGCCGTTTGGTAATCGATCTTCCAGGCCTTGCCTTTTTTCTCAATTTTGGCTTCATCCCGTTCATTGGAAACATAATCGCCACTCAAGTCAATGGCTTTTTCTTTTGGCTTGGTGACCTTCTTGCTGGTCTGGTTAAATTCCTTTTGATGGTCTGGTTGGATGTTGGAACTAGAGTAGAGATAGACTCCACCGATCAGAACAACTGCTCCGACAAGCCCCAAAATCGGCCCCAGGTATTTTTTCTTCCACTTAAGATTCATTTTACTACCTCCATGGAATAAGATCTTTACACTAGTATACCCTAAATCGAAAGTATAGTAAAATTCCCCTCTATGTAGTGGTTTCCCCGGCTTAAACCGACTAGTTTTAGCAGAGAATACCTGTTTTTCAAAAACAATATTTTGTTTATCGTTATTTTTTTATCGTTTTTCGATACTTTTTTATTGACTAATTTTTTATAAGGAGTATACTATAAGTGAAAAATAAATAAACTTCAAGGAGGCTTGCGATGAAAAACTCAAAAACCTTAAAAAATGTCATTGAAGTCTTGACGGCTTTCATTTACTTCTGTGGCTTTATGACTGTGGCTGCACTGGTCGTCCACCTGCTTTCACGGATGGGAGTGTTTAAAGATCTCATTCAAACTGGACGCTTGTCCTTTGATGTGAATGGCATCCAACTCTTCCCCAAACATCCGCAACCTCTCTGGCAGCTGCTCTTCCCACTAGCCTCAAGCGCTATCTATATTTACCTTCTCATCACCATTCGCAGCTTCCTCCAAAATCTCTACCAAGAAAAGATCTTTTCTCACTCCAACATTGATCTTTGCAACCGAGCTTGGAAGATTCTCTTGGTCTTGTCCTTTATGTCTGGCACACTTGAAACCAGTGGAAATGCTTATCTCCTTCCCTTCACTTTCCAATTTACCTTTAACACAGGGCTTCTCCTTGCCGTTCCAATCGTCTGGGTCTCTGGCAAGATTTTAGAGAGAGGTATTGAGATTGCTGAAGAAAATGAGCTAACCATTTAAGGAGGTTGCCATGATTATCGTCAATCTAGATGTCATGCTAGCCAAGCGAAAGATGAAATCCAACGAGCTAGCCGACAAAATCGGCATCACCACAGCCAACCTCTCCATCCTCAAAACCGGCAAGGCCAAAGCCATCCGCTTCACCACCCTTGAAGCCATCTGCAAAGAACTCGACTGCCAGCCAGGAGATATCCTAGAATACCGGCCGGATGAATAGGAAAATATAATTTGAGACCTTCCTTGGGTGAGGACGGACGGTAGCGAATCCCTTTGGGATTCCATACCTAATATTTGAGCCTACTGTCTCAAATCTCCCGAGAGTCTGAAATGATACCGTTTCAGACTCTTTTCTCACTGCGGAAGTCTCCGTTAACATCCATTGCTAATAGGACTCATCTACCATCCTTGTAAAACTCAATGATAGGAACCATATCAATACAACAAAAGCACTCCCGCGGGAGTGCTTGAGAGCGTAGACAATTTGTTCTTCCTTACAAATCAAATTAATTTTATAAAAATCAAAAAATTTATTCGTTAGAATTATTCAATCATCTACTGAAACTTTCCGCCGTGAGAAAAGTGCTAGAAACAATTGTGTTTCTAGCACTCGGGAGTTTTGGAACCTAGGGTCCAAAACTAAGTCATGGAACTTCTTCGAAGTTCGCTGACGTCCGTACTCACCTAAGGAAAGTTTCTAAGAAGACTTTGTCTTTCAATCTGGGCGTGGAAAATTTCCAACCTCTCTAGTCTTTGTTCAAATTGCGTAACATCTCATCGATCTTGTTACCGTATTCGATAGACTCGTCTTTGACAAAAGTAAGATCCGGAATCTTGTACAGTTTCAAATTCCGACCTAATTCACGCTTGATGGTTCCTGTTGCTTTTTCAAGGCCTGTCTGAGCCTTTTGATTGTCTGAAGCCAAATCACTCATAATTGAATAATACACTTTGGCCATAGACAAATCACCTAGCATTTGAACATCCGTAATAGTAACGCCTTGAACACGCGGGTCACGGACTTTCTTTTGTAAAATCTCATTGACTTCACGCTTGATTTCCATCCCTACTCGATCTGTCCGAAAATGACTTGCCATAGGAACTCCTTTCTGCTTTGTGTTTAAAAACTAGGAAATCAGAGAAAATTCCTCTTTTTTCCTAGTCAGCCTCTTATTTTTTAATTTCTTCCATGATGTAGGCTTCAATGGTATCGTCTGTCTTGATATCATTGTAGCCTTCAATCATCAATCCACCTTCACGACCATTTGTGATCTCTTTGACATCATCTTTGAAGTGTTTCAAGCTTGCAAGAGCTCCGTCATAGATCACGACACCGTCACGAATGACACGGACTTTGGAATCACGTGTAACCTTACCACTAAGGACCATAAATCCACCAATGGTACCCACTTTTGAGACTTTAAAGGTTTCACGAATAACTGCTTCCCCGATCACTTTCTCTTCGAACTCAGGATCCAACATACCCTTCATGGCATCTTCCATTTCTTCAATCACTTTGTAGATGATTGAGTGAAGACGGATTTCCACCTCGTCAGCTTCAGCTTGTTGACGTGCTTGTGGAGTAGGACGGACGTTAAATCCGATGATGAAGGCATTTGAAGCTTCTGCAAGGGTCACGTCTGATTCGTTGATCGCACCAACTGCTGAGTGAACGATGGTCACTTTCACACCTTCTACTTCAATCTTTTGAAGGGAAGCAGCAAGAGCTTCAACCGAACCTTGTACATCGGCTTTAATGATGACATTAACGGATTTCACTTCCCCAGCCTTCAAGGTATCAAAGAGATTTTCAAGGCTGACGCGGTTGGTTGCTTGACGTTGTTTCATCAGAGCACGTTTGGCACGTTCTTCACCCGCTGCACGCGCTGATTTTTCATCTTCATAAACCGCAAAGTGGTCACCCGCCATTGGCGCTTCGTTCAAACCAGTGATAGAAACCGGAGTAGATGGTCCTGCAACCTTCACACGACGTCCAAGGTCATTGGTCATGGCACGGACACGTCCAAAGGTATTTCCGACAACGATTGGGTCTTGAACATTCAAGGTACCTTGTTGAACAAGGAGGGTTGCCACTGCACCTTTTCCTTTATCCAAACGCGCTTCGATAACGGTACCGATGGCACGAACAGTTGGATCTGCCTTGAGTTCTTGGATTTCAGCCACAAGAAGGACCGTTTCCAAGAGTTCATCGATATTTTGGTTGAACTTAGCTGAGATTTCTACAAATTCAGAATCCCCACCCCACGCAGTTGACATAACTCCATGCTCTGCCAATTCACCAATGACACGCTCTGGATTAGCGCCTGGTTTATCGATCTTGTTGATGGCCACAATGATTGGAACATTGGCAGCTTTTGAGTGGTTGATGGCTTCGATGGTCTGTGGCATCACCCCGTCATCTGCTGCTACAACCAAGATGGTAATATCCGTAACAGATGCACCACGCGCCCGCATAGAAGTAAAGGCCGCGTGTCCAGGTGTATCCAAGAAGGTAATCTTCTTGCCATTTTCCACGATTTGATAAGCCCCGATGTGCTGAGTGATTCCTCCCGCTTCACCTGTTGCTACACGTGAATTACGAAGGGTATCCAAAAGGGTAGTTTTACCGTGGTCAACGTGTCCCATGATGGTGACAACTGGTGGACGCTCTACCAACTCATCTGGATTCAAATAACCATCTTCAACGAAGAAGCGTTCGATATCGGCATTGTCCACTTCAACCTTTTTCTTGGCTTCAATTCCATAATCCACCATCAAGAGTTCAATCGTATCTCCATCCAGCGATTGATTTTGAGTCGCCATGACTCCCATCATAAAGAGTTTCTTGACGATTTCAGCCGGTTCACGCTTGATGCGTTTTGCGATTTCGGCAACCGTCATTCCATCCGTATACTCAAATTCACTTGGTAATTCATGGAATTTACGCTCTGTTACTGGTTTTGGAGCATCATTACGGTTGTTCTTTCCTTTTTTATTTTTCTTATTGTTATTCCAGTTACTATTTCTCTGATTTCTCACTTGATTTTGACTATTTCGATTCCTTTGTTGTTTTCTTGGACCATCTTCTTCACGATCAAAATCATCGCGTTTCTTATCTGGTCGCGCTTGTTTCTTCCGACGTGTATCGACTTGAGCTGGAGCAGCAGCAACAGCTGGTTTTGTATGGTTCTCAACAGCTGGCTCCTGTACAGGTGCTTTCACTTCTGGTACTTCTACCCGTTTCCGGCGCTGTTGACGTTCTTGTTCTGCTTTTGCAGCTTGTTGTTTGTAGCGATCTTCACTTCCACGTGCGTACTCAGCATTTTGTTCAGCCTTCAGTGCTGCTGCACGCGCTTTGAAATCAACTTTTGGTGCCACTTGGGGCTGTGCACTACGTCTTTGATCTGGTCGGTTATTGCGACGATCAGAACCTTGATTTCGTTGTTCATTTCGCTCTTGTGGTCGTTGATTTCGGTTGTCACCATGACGCTGATTGTCTTTGCGATCGCGTTTTGGACGATTGTCTTGTTGTTTCCTACGTTCAGCCTGCTCTTTTGCACGCGCTTCTCGTTCCGCTTTAAAGTTACGACTCTTTGGTTTAGCAGCTGGCGTTACTGATTTTGTCTCAGTTGCTCCTTCTTTTTTGACAGGCGCTGCTTCTTTTTTCTCTGCGACAGCCGTTGTCTTGGCAGCCACTTCTGCTACTTTCTTTTCGACTGTTTCTTTTTTCGCTGAAAAGCTCTTGATCAACTTTTCAGCAACATCAGTATCGACACTAGATGCATGACTCTTAACGTCAAAACCTAATTCTTTCGCACGAGTGACGACTTCCTTACTCTCCTTGCCCAATTCTTTGGCAATTTCGTATAATCTTTTCTTAGACAATTGCTGTCCTCCTCTTCTATTCCATAAGAGACCTCATTTTCTTTGAAAATCCAGCATCTACAACAGCGACGACCTTACGGGCACGTCCAATTGCAGTGCTTAATTCTAGTGTTGAAAACACGGTAGATACTTGAACCTCATAATAGTGACCCTTATCTGTCACCTTTTTTGTCAGGTTACTAGCTGCATCATTTGCCAGAAAAACTAATTTTGCTTTTTCTTCCTGGATGGCTTTGATCACGAGTTCTTCTCCAGAAATGAGTTTTCCTGCTCTTTGCGCCAAGCCCAACAAATTACTTATCTTTTGCTTATTCAAGGCCTAACTCTCTTCTCTTCACCTTATGATCTACATAAGCGATCAATTCATCATAGAAAGCTTCTTCCACTTCCATATTAAAGCTACGATTAAAAACTTTCTTTTTCTTAGCAAGTGCCGCTTCTTCATTGTCTAATTTGATGTAAGCACCTCGACCATTGGCTTTGCCAGTTGGATCGATAAAGACTTGTCCTTCTTTATTTTTGACAATGCGGAGCAAATCGCGCTTATCAATAATTTCATTTGAAACGACAGATTTTCTTAAAGGGATTTTTCTTGTTTTTACCATTTTCCCTCCCTCTCTTAATCGACTTGCTCTTCGTCACTTTCTACTTGGTTTTCAAAAGTTTCTTGAGCTGCTTCCATTTCTTCGAACTCACTAGCTGATTTGATATCGATGCGGTAACCAGTCAAATGAGCCGCCAAACGAACGTTTTGACCACGACGACCAATGGCAAGAGATAATTTGTTGTCTGGAACCACAACGAGAGCATGTTTGCTATCTTCATCATCAAAAATAACTTGGTCCACTTCTGCAGGAGCGATCGCATTGTAGATGAATTCAGCTGGATCTGGAACCCATTCGATGACATCGATGTTTTCTTCTGTCGGAACCATACGGTCTAATTTTTGATCGTATCGAGCTGGGTGGAACTTGCTGGTAATCTTTTTAATATTCGATCCACCACGACCAACGATAGTCCCAATCGCATCTACGTTTGGATTATGGCTACGAACCGCAACTTTTGTACGATCTCCAGCTTCACGCGCTACACTCATAATCTCAACAGTTCCATCATAGACTTCAGGAATTTCTTGTTCCATCAAACGTTTGATCATTTCAGGGTGGCTTCGGCTAACAAAGACATTGACACCACGTGGATTATCTTCTACCTTGTAGACAAATACTTCAATTCGATCATGAGATTGGAACACTTCTCCTGGAATCTGGTCTTGCTTAGACAATTGTGCTTCGATTGAGCCAAGATTGACATAGATAAAACGATTGTCAAAGCGCTCCACCGTTCCACTCATGATTTCATTTTCATGTTCTTTATAAGTGTTATAGGTGATGGTGCGCGTTTGCTTACGCATTTTTTCCATGATCGTTTGTTTAGCAGATTGAGCTGCTACACGACCAAATTCAGCTGGTGCTTCTTCAAACTTGATCTTATCCCCCAACTCATAAGCAGAGCTAATGGCCAAGGCATCCTTCAAGCTGATTTCTAAACGGCTATCAAAGACTTCATCCACCACTTCACGAACCGTATAAACACGGAAATCTCCAGTTTTTTCATTGAATTCAATCGCTGCACTTTCTGATTGTCCATAACGACGGCGATAAGCTGAACGCAATGATTCTGTGACGGCTTCGATGATATCTTCTTTTTTGATCCCTTTGTCTTCTTCCAAAATGCGGAAGGCTTCTAGCATTTCTTTACTCATGTTTTTCTTGCCTCTACTATAAAGGCATCCTTTCTTTCATTCTGTTACAATTTTACAGCCAACCTTGCTTTGGACACAAGGTTATAAGGAATATCCACTGTTTTCTTTCGTGTTTTATCCATATACTCAATGGTCAAAACATCCTCTTCAAAACCTACCAGGTTCCCCTCAAAGACCTTTTGCTTTTCAACAGCCTTGTACAAGCTGATATTGACGTACTTACCAACAGATCCCTCGAGTGCTTCCTTGGTTTTCAAAGGTCTCTCCAAGCCAGGACTGGTGACTTCTAAAAAGTACTGTTCTGGAAATGGGTCTGGTTTGATTTGATCCAATAGCGGACTGATGATTTCTGTCAAATCCGCTGTATCATTCAGTGTGATTCCTTCTGGTTTGTCTACGAAAATGCTTAAGACGTAGTCACCACCCATTTTGCCATATTCAACATCAACCAATTCAAATGGTTCCTTTATAGCTGGCTGAATCACTTCTGTTACTAAGTCAACAATCGTTGCGATGGTTGCCACCTCCTCATAGATAAGAGGCGAAGATATTTCCCCGCCTCTCCTTTTCTATTCATTTAAGGTATTATAACACGATTCCCCAATGATTGCAAGGAATATGCTAAAACTGTGCTTCTACACGGTAAATGACCTGTCCTTTACTTGAGAACTTTTTCTCATATTCCGTCATGACATTCCCCTCAAAATCACTAGCATGAAGGTCTAGCCAGACACCCTTCAACGTCATACCATACTGTGAAAAGCTCACCAAACTGTATTCAAACAGACCTCGATTATCTGTTTTAAAGTGAATCTCCCCATGTTCTGGAAGAATTTGCTTGAAGGTATCCAAGAAGGTCTTGTATGTTAAACGACGCTTCTCATGACGTTTCTTAGGCCAAGGATCTGAAAAATTCAGATAGAGTTGATCAATTTCCCCATCTTCAAAATAGTTGGTCAAGCTATCTCCGTCTACCCAAAGCAATTTAATGTTAGGAACATCAGCTTCTAAGACCTTATCTAAAGCATAACTCAAGACCGATTTTTGAATATCAATTCCGATGTAGTTGATCTCTGGATTGGCCTTGGCCATCCCAGTAATAAAGGCCCCTTTTCCGCTTCCAACTTCAATATGAATGGGATGATCATTCCCGAAAATCTCATGCCATTTTCCCTTGGCATCTTCTGGATTTAGGACCACATATTGCGGATTCGCTTCTAATAATTCAGTCGCTCCCTTGCGATTTCTAACTCTCATATTTCCTTTCCATATTTCAACCGGAAATTGCGCAGAGCATAGATCTCGCGATTGACATTTTCTAAATCATTATTTTCATAGTATTTAGCAATTTGGCACAAGAAAGAGTATTGACCAAACCAATAGAGTTTATCAAATACTTTTTGATTGTACTTGTAGCCATAATAGCCTAACCAATCGCGCCAATTAGAATCTGGGATATAGTGACTCAAGATATGCGCCACATCCAACATCCGGTCTGTCAAACGAACAGAGTCCCAATCGACTAGATAAATCAAGCCGCTCTCTGTCTCAATCCAGTTACTATGACGAACATCTCCGTGGACGATCGTCGCATAATCCTCCCGAAAGGCAGGCACTGTCTTACGTAAATTCTTTACGACTGATTGGATATAGTGGTTCTGACGTAGGGCAATTGGCAACCGGTTGCTCCAAGAATTGAGCAATTCTAATGGAGATTCCACAGGATAGCCAAGTTTTTTCAATTGGGTCATCAAAGGTCTAGAACGGTGCAATCTCGTTAAAATATTGACCACTTGTTTTTTTGACATCCCATTTGGCGTGAGAATTTCCCCATTCAACCATTCTTGGGCACTCATCACATTTCCATCTGGCAATCGTCGACTCCATAACAATTGAGGAGCAATCTGTTCTTTTGCTAGACCCGCAAGGATTGGGGTCGTATTCATTTTTACAAAAACGCGCCCACCATCTGGGTAGGTCCCCATGTAGGCCTTCCCACTCTTCCCAGGAATTGGGGTGAGGCTTAGCTCTTTTTCATTCGAGTCCATCTTTTCCTCCGTAAAAAGTTTCCAATCTATTTTACTAATTTTAACGACTTTCGTCAACCAAGCGCGCCATCTTAAATGGAAGATAGAGTAGGATTAAAGCAACTGTATAAGCCAGTAGGCCTAACAACAGGACTTTATCTGAAATAAAGACCAGGCCAATTCCTCCTTCTATCACCGTTATCATCCCCATGACCAGCTGAATCGTTTTGTTCAACCCTGCCTTTTTACTGCCCTTTTTCATCGGGAAAAGGAGGGTCAAGGGTTGGTAATCAAAAGCACTGTAAAGCCCCAGTAATTGAAAAATAACCAAGTAATTGAGCAAGGCTACAAGGGCAATCACTACGAGAGGCTGGGGAATAAAGATGATAGCGAGAATGGAAAGAGCCAAGAGTCGTAGAGTCATAGAGAAAAGATCTCCATTCCGTAGGAAGGAGCGCATATATAAGTGAAGCCACGTATTGCCATGTGTTTTGGGAAGAAGCCCTAAGAAACCATCCAAGTAAGCTCTTCTTTTGACACTGTTGGTAATGCCCTTCACCGTTGTAAACAAGGCAAAGAAACGAAGAATCAATTGTTTCCTTGCATTCTCACGAGCAATGGCCAAGGTCCAATTCAAATTTCCATCCTGGTAGAAACGCGCTTCCTTCCAGCTAAAAACAGCCCCTTTAGCCACCCCTAAGACAAGGATATAGGCTACAATAGCAAGGTTACCCAGCCCCGTTGCCAGAAGAAGAGGCACAAATAATAGAAGGACAAAACTTTGAATCAAAAACCAAAACACAAAAGACTTCTTGGCCTGCCCTTTGATATAACGTTTCACTTCCTCTTCCTTTACTAAAAGGAATAAAGCATCGGGCTTCTCTAAGTAGGTCGCAATGGAGCCTATCGGAACCAAGAGGAGCAAGCCAATCATGAGACTCCAGCGGATCAGGCTTGTATCTTTGGGTAGATCTTGCAAGAATTGGCTGTATTGAACCGCCAAAAATCCTATGAAAATCAGCATAAAGAGGACGAAATGATCATTGAGAACATAGCGGCTATATTTTACACATTGAGTTCGAAACGTTTCTTGCCGTTTTTTCATCAACTCTTTCATGCTGTTTCCTCTTCTGTCAAGGTCATGTAGATATCATTTAGACTTGCTTTCTCATCCCCAAAAGTTGAACGCAGCTCGTCCAAGGTCCCTTTTGCTCGGACCTGACCCTTATGGAGGATCACAAAACCATCACACATCTTTTCAGCCGAATCCAGAACGTGGGTACTCATCAAAATCGATTTTCCTTTTGCTTTCTCATCGGCCAATAACTGAATCAAATCTGCAATTGCAACAGGATCCAATCCCAAAAAGGGTTCATCGACAATATAAAGACTTGGATCCACTGCATAGGCACAAATAATCATGACCTTTTGCTTCATCCCTTTTGAAAACTGGGTCGGGAACCAATCTAATTTTTCAGCCAAACGGAATCGTTCCAACAAAGGCTGGACGCGCACCATGACCTGATCCATGTCTAAATCATAGGCCATAGCTACGGTCTCGATATGCTCTCTCAAGGTTAATTCTTCATATAGGCTAGGGGTTTCTGGAATATAGCCGATTTTTTTGCGATATTCTGTTGGAGCTTCTGGAAGACTCAAGCCGTCAATCCGTACTTCCCCAGCATAAGGATGCAGGAGACCAATAATTTCATTAATCGTGGTTGACTTCCCAGCTCCATTTAGTCCAATCAAACCAATCAGTTGGCCATCCGGAACTGAAAAACTCACCTCTTTCAGGACAGGGATGTTGACATAGCCCCCTGTCAACTTGTTGATTTCTAACATATTTTCTCCGATTTCTGGTATAATGTTCTTATATTATAACAAAATTTAGTCTAAATGAGGTGTATTTATGGTTGACGATTGTATTTTTTGTAAGATTATAGCTGGCGACATTCCTTCCTCCAAAGTCTATGAGGACGAGGAAGTCCTCGCATTTTTGGACATCTCTCAGGTTACACCAGGTCATACGTTAGTGGTTCCAAAAAAACATGCTCGCAACCTCTTAGAGATGGACGAAACCGCCACAGCTCAACTATTTGCACGTGTTTCTAAAGTTGCAAAAAAAGTAGAAGCTGCTACCCAAGCTAAGGGAATGAATATCATCAGCAACATGGAAGAAGTTTCTGGACAAACCGTATTTCACACACATGTCCACATTATCCCTCGCTATTCCGATCAAGATGAGCTTGCCATTTCATTTACTGAACACGAGCCTAATTTTGAACAACTAGCAGTTCTCGCAGAAACCATCAAAAACAGTTAAAAAGGAGGCCATATGAAACTCAAAAATCTCTTTTGGTTTGCAACAGGAGCTAGCATTAGCTACCACCTAGTAAAAAACCGCAAAGAAATTAAAACAGAGGTGACTGAATCCAGCCAATTGGTCAAGGGAATTCAAGATAACCTAGCAAAAATCCAACGCAATCTGGATATTATCCAAGACCAAAAGACCAATCTTCAAGAATTGGTAACGGATTTCCAATACAAGACCAAACTATTTAGTCAACAAGCAACAGCTTCTCTAAAAGAAATTCAAGACATCTGGCAACCAAGTAAAAACGATTGAGAAAACTCAATCGTTTTTTTCTTATTCTGAAGGTACCGTAGGTGTCACACTGCTCGACTCTGTAGCTGCAGGTGCAACTGGTGTCACTGGTGCAACAGAACTTTGAGGCGTCACCACTCCCGTATCCTGGGTCGATGGTACAACTGGTAGTTGGTTAAACTCTTGGTAAACAGGTGCTTCCCCAGATGCTGGAACTGGATTTTCAGTTTGAGAAGAAGAAGACTTCAAATCTTCATCTCCATCTAATAGGTAAGCATTGGTTTTCAATGTTTTGATTTCTTTTAGTCCCAAAGCTTTACGGATGATATTTTGAATTTTCAAGATATGTTTTGAAGTGACAATCTGATAACTTCCGCCATCTGCTAAGGTGGCATCTTCTCCTTTCAGCTGGTACTGATGAATCGTTGAAAGGGCATCTTTATATCCTAGCAATTGAAGAAGACTATTACTGTCAAGCGCTATGTTGGTTTGCATATTGTCACTAACAGACTCAATGATTCCTTTGTAGTGACTCAAACTATTGAGGCTTAAAACTTTCTCAACAATCTTTTTGATCACTTCACGTTGGCGTTTTTGACGTCCGTAGTCTCCTTCTGGGTCTTGGTAGCGCATGCGTGAATAAACGAGAGCTTGGTCCCCATTAATCTCCTGACGTCCTGGTGCGATCTTAGCCGTATATTCTGGCTCATTTTCCTCGATCGAGATATCGAAGTCAAATGGATTGTTGACTGTGATGCCACCAACCTTATCCACTAATTGAACCAGCCCCTTCATATTGATCATGACATAGCGGTCAATATGGATATTCAAAAGATCTTGAATGGTCTTAATGGCTAACTTGGCACCACCTTGAGCATAAGCCGAATTCAATTTTGCTTGGACCGTTTCGCCATCTGAAGTAATATTGGTTAGGATATCTCTTTCCAAGCTTGTCATGGTTGTTTCTTTTGTTTGAGGATTAACAGTCACCAAAATCATGGTATCACTATTTCCGGCCCAAGGATCTTCCCGAGAACCGCTACCTGTATCAACCCCCATCAAAAGGATGGTCATCGGCTTGTTTTCTGCAATGACATTGGTCTCATTTCCAAAGCCTTTATAGGTCTTACTGAGAGTCCCAGTCGTTTGGTTTAGGATGGTAAGGCCATAAGCCCCAATCCCAATCACTGTTACCGTCAATAAGCTCAAAAACATCAAAATAATTTTTTTTACCATGTAGACTCTCTCTCTAATCTATCAGTTTCCCCATAAGGTAAACATCTAAGAATTCTCCTTCAGCTGAACAAGCTCCACGAGCTTGACAACCTTCGATCTCAAAACCTAATTTTTTATACAGGTGAACCGCCCGTTCATTGCGCACTTGGACATTCAAGACTAGTTTGCGAAGAACACCGGTCGAGTGCGCCCACTCGATCCCTTCTTCCAACAAGATCTGTCCAAGCCCTTGATTCCAATAAGCTTTTTGAACCACAATAAAGACATCACCAATATGCCGAATGGACCGTTGAGAAGCTGCAGTGATATTTAACAAAGCTGCCAGTTCCTGATCTAGAAATAGCAAGAGGCAAATCCGGTTTTCCGCCATCTCTTGCACCATCAGAAATTGCTCCATGTCTGCTGGAGACATGCCAATTCCAGCTTCATCTAGTGTCATGTAATCTGACTCTTTCCCAACTTGATTTAAGAAATCAACGACAAGAGCCGCATCTGCACTGTCAGCTTGCCGAATTTCTACTGTCACTTCCTTTTCCTTAGTCATCCGTTTTTTCCACCTGCTCAAAGGATGTCAGTAAAGCTTCTGCACGCGCTCCATGAGCTTCAAAAGCTAACTCTCGCCCATCTTCTAATTTTCGGATAAAAATTTTTAGATAAGCATCCGAGAGACTCGGCTCAATCAGCTCTCCCCATTCAATAATGGTAGCACCATCTCCAAATAGAAAATCATCTAAATCAATAGAATCTGGATCATTCCCAATCCGGTAAACATCCAAATGGTATAAAGGCAAGCGACCTTCGTATTCACGAACAATGGTATAGGTCGGGCTTTTAATCATCTGATCAATCCCTAACCCCTTTGCAATTCCTTTGGTAAAGGTCGTTTTTCCTGCTCCTAGATCACCTGATAAAATGATCACGTCTTGCTTTTCTAAGAGTTTTCCTAGCTGTTTTCCTAGAGCGATCAGCTCCGTTTCATTATGACTAATCATTTCTCTATTATACCAAACTTTTTAAAAATCTGCTCTTTCTTTTAGCAATTGTTCCACTCCGGTTTGTTTTTTAGATAGATAGACAAACTATTTTAAAGTAATATAAGTTAAGTGATTCTGCAAAAAAATAAATTTGAGTTCCAATTTTTAAATCGATTTAAGAAAAT
>ERZ894199.460-NODE-460-length-19214-cov-15.438854_pt1 | contig 19214 bp, 30 predicted proteins | sample MGYA00380285_ERZ894199 | MGnify/ENA primary metagenome ERZ894199 (study PRJEB32331, sample SAMN06328447) | human gut metagenome | biome: human gut microbiome; feature: stool | host: Homo sapiens | collected 2012-01-17 ... | reverse complement strand
AATACCTGCCTGTCACGCAGGGGGTCGCGGGTTCGAGTCCCGTCCGTTCCGCCACTTATTAAGAAGCCTCGAGTTAACGCTCGAGGTTTTTTTTCGTCTGTATATCTATTATTGCCAGAATCGCAAAAATCCTCTGCATTTTACGCTCTTTTTCCTCAACAGTCTGAAGCCCATAATCACCTCAGTTAACGAAAATAGCATTAAAAGAGGCATATTATGGCTATCCCTGCATTTGGTTTAGGTACTTTCCGTCTGAAAGACGACGTTGTTATTTCATCTGTGAAAACGGCGCTTGAACTTGGTTATCGCGCAATTGATACTGCACAAATCTATGATAACGAAGCCGCAGTAGGTCAGGCGATTGCAGAAAGTGGCGTGCCACGTCATGAACTCTACATCACCACTAAAATCTGGATTGAAAATCTCAGCAAAGACAAATTGATCCCGAGTCTGAAAGAGAGCCTGCAAAAATTGCGTACTGATTATGTTGATCTGACTCTAATCCACTGGCCGTCACCAAACGATGAAGTCTCTGTTGAAGAGTTTATGCAGGCGCTGCTGGAAGCCAAAAAAGAAGGGTTGACGCGTGAGATCGGTATTTCCAACTTCACGATCCCATTGATGGAAAAGGCGATTGCTGCTGTTGGCGCTGAAAACATCGCTACTAACCAGATTGAACTCTCTCCTTATCTGCAAAACCGTAAAGTGGTTGCCTGGGCTAAACAGCACGGCATCCATATTACTTCCTATATGACGCTGGCGTATGGTAAGGCCCTGAAAGATGAGGTTATTGCTCGTATCGCAGCTAAACACAATGCGACTCCGGCACAAGTGATTCTGGCGTGGGCTATGGGGGAAGGTTACTCAGTAATTCCTTCTTCTACTAAACGTAAAAACCTGGAAAGTAATCTTAAGGCACAAAATTTACAGCTTGATGCCGAAGATAAAAAAGCGATCGCCGCACTGGATTGCAACGACCGCCTGGTTAGCCCGGAAGGTCTGGCTCCTGAATGGGATTAAGCCTCTCTGACAGCTCCTCCGGGAGCTGTTTTTACATGCTCGCTAAGGAAATCGATAAAAGCCCGGATGCGCGTACTTACCGCACGGTCGCTGTAATAGACGGCACTGAATGGCATTTCCACTGGCAACACTTTATCTGCCATTAACTCCACCAATTCTCCGCGAGCGATTTCTTTGTCGATCATGTAGTCGGACAAACACGCAATCCCGTTGCCACTCAGGCAAAGCTGTTTCAGTGTTTCCCCACTATTGGATGACAAACCGTACTTCACCTCATGTAATTGTCCATCACTACAGGCTATCGGCCAGGTATTGAGGGAAGCGGGTTCAGTGAATCCCAGGCAAACATGTTGCTTTAAATCGTCGATCGTTTCTGGCTTCCCGTAGCGGGAAATATAATCGGGGGAGGCGATAATTTTTCGATAACTGTTAAATAACGGCCTGGCACGTAAGCTGGAATCCGTTAACGTACCAGCGCGTATCGCGACATCCACTTTTCTTTCGATCAAATTAATAATCGTTTCGGAGGAGACTAGCGACAAAGTGACTTCCGGATAGCGTTCACGGAAAGGCTTAATTAACGGCATCAGAAAGTGCAGCACCACTGGAGTTGCGGCATCGATCCGTAACAGTCCACGCGGTGTATTACGCGTCTCCATAATTTCTGATTCTGCCGCTGCCATCTCCTGCAAAATTGACTGTACGCGACGAAAATAACGCTCGCCTTCTTCCGTCAGGCTAAGTTGTCGCGTGGTCCGATTAAGCAGGCTAACGCCAAGTTTCATCTCCAGCTTTTTCACCGCCCGGCTTACCGCTGAGTTTGCTTGCCCTAATTGTTCCGCTGCCCGGCTAAAGCTGCCGCTTTCGACGACCGAAACAAAAATGGCGAGTTCTTCCGACGTGGCTTTCATTTTTGCTCCTGTTGCAAAATAGAAGAGATATTTTGAATTTATTTGTCATTAAACCATCAGGATGCGTGATATGTCATGCGATTTAATGTTCTCCATAATGAGCAAAATTCTGACCGGTGTAAGCACTTGCTTACATAACAATATACAATTGCTCGTTGAAAGAGTGAGCTAAAATCCCTATAACAGTAGAACCCTCCCGAGTGCGGAAGGGTTGACGTAATAGAGGTTTCAAAGTCAAAAGTGCGAAAAAACACCTATGCCATGCGCTATGTTGCCGGACAACCTGCGGAAAGGATCTTACCGCCGGGGTCTTTTGCGAGCATCGGCCAGGCATTACCACCTGGGGAACCGTTAAGTACCGAAGAGCGTATTCGGATCCTGGTGTGGAACATATACAAACAGCAACGCGCTGAATGGTTGTCGGTATTAAAGAACTACGGCAAAGATGCACATCTGGTGTTATTGCAGGAAGCGCAGACAACGCCAGAGTTAGTACAGTTTGCGACCGCTAACTATCTTGCCGCCGATCAGGTACCCGCTTTCGTGCTGCCACAACATCCTTCTGGCGTAATGACCCTTTCGGCGGCACATCCAGTGTATTGCTGCCCGTTACGTGAACGAGAACCCATTTTGCGTCTGGCGAAGTCGGCACTGGTGACGGTCTATCCATTACCTGACACCCGCCTGTTGATGGTGGTTAATATACACGCCGTCAACTTCAGTCTGGGCGTGGATGTCTATAGTAAGCAGTTACTTCCTATTGGTGATCAGATAGCTCACCACAGCGGCCCGGTCATTATGGCGGGAGATTTCAATGCCTGGAGCCGTAGAAGGATGAACGCGTTATATCGCTTTGCGCGGGAAATGTCGCTGCGCCAGGTGCGTTTTACCGATGATCAGCGCCGTCGGGCGTTTGGTCGCCCGCTCGATTTTGTTTTCTACCGTGGTCTGAACGTCAGTGAAGCTTCTGTACTGGTTACGCGCGCTTCCGATCACAATCCGCTACTCGTTGAATTCAGTCCCGGCAAGCCTGATAAATAAGGTATGTCAGGTCTGCCACAGGGCAGACCAACGTTTGTCGCTGCGCAAAACGTGAGCACGGTGGTGGCGTATGACTTATCTGCCCACATGCTGGATGTCGTGGCACAAGCTGCCGAAGTCCGGCAACTGAAAAATATCACCACCCGCCAGGGTTATGCCGAAAGTCTGCCATTTGCCGATAACGCATTTGATATTGTTATCAGCCGTTATTCTGCCCATCACTGGCATGATGTTGGTGCAGCACTGCGTGAAGTGAACCGGATATTGAAACCTGGCGGTAGGCTGATTGTGATGGACGTAATGTCTCCGGGCCACCCAGTGCGCGACATCTGGTTACAGACGGTAGAAGCATTACGCGATACCTCTCACGTACGAAACTACGCCAGCGGTGAGTGGTTGACGTTAATCAATGAAGCCAATCTGATAGTTGATAATTTAATTACAGATAAGTTACCGCTGGAATTTTCTTCATGGGTCGTGAGAATGCGTACGCCAGAAGCGTTAGTAGACGCTATTCGCATTTACCAACAGAGCGCATCGACAGAGGTGAGAACGTATTTTTCCTTGCAGACTGATGGCTCTTTCACCAGTGATATCATCATGGTAGAAGCACATAAAGCGGCATAAATAAAAAAGGCACCGGGGGAATCGGTGCCTTTTTATTATCTGGTTTGTCAGGAATCTGGCATGTTGTTGTTTTTCACAAACAACGTCAGCTTGTCGCCTGGTTGCAGATTCGCAGTGTCGCTGTTCCAGCGCATCACATCTTTGATGTTCACGCCGTGGCGTTTAGCAATGCTTGAAAGCGAATCGCCTTTGCGCACACGATACGTAATGCTATCGCTGTTGTTTGCCAACCGCTGTGCGCTACTGCCTGCACCAATCGTCAAACTTTGGCCTGGCTTCAGCTTAGATCCGCGCAGTTTGTTCCACTGCTGCAAATCTTTGGTGCTTACGCCGAGACGTGAAGCGATGCTTGAAAGCGTGTCGCCAGAGCGTACGGTGTAAACACGGCTGTTAAGCGGCGTATTGTCGGCAACCAGCGTCGACTGTACAGCAGCAATTTCGCCTGAAGCGAGAGATTCACGCAGTTGATCTGCATGCTTCTTTGGCACCATCACGTACTGCGGCCCACTTGCGCCCAGCGTGGAGCCTTTCACGCCAGCGTTGAATGTCTTCAGCTTGCTGACGGAAATCCCCGCCATATCTGCAACCTTCGCCATTTCAACCGGGCTACTCAGGTGCACACGCGCCAGAGCACGGCTTTCATCGGTCGTTGGCAGACGTACGCCATAACGCTTGCTGTTTTTGAGAATATCACTCAATGCCAGCATTTTAGGCACGTACTGCTTCGTTTCCTGCGGCAACGGTAACGACCAGAAGTCCGTGGATTTCCCACGCGCTTTGTTCGTTTTAATTGCCTTCATGACCCGACCTTCGCCGCTGTTATAAGCCGCTACGGTCAGAAGCCAGTCGCCGTCAAACATTTTGTTCAGACGCTGCATCATATTCAGCGCGGCAGTTGTTGAAGCAACAACATCGCGACGCGCGTCATAATTGCGGGTCTGTTTCAAACCATAATTGCGCCCCGTGCTCGGAATGATCTGCCAGATGCCTGCGGCATTGGCGCCAGACGTTGCGTGAGGATCAAAAGCGCTCTCCACTATGGGTAGTAGTACCAGTTCCATAGGCATGTTACGTTTTTTAACTTGCCCGGCTATCCAGTACATATACGGCTCTGCCCGTAAAGTTACATCGTGGAGATAGCTCTTATTGCGTAAATATTTCTGTTTCTGTTCGCGAATCCGGTCATTTTCCGGAATTCCCATCTTTAGCTCGTCGCCAATGAAAGCCCACAAGTCACCATCTGGCGCGATAGACGTCCCATCGTCCATCCATCGTGCCTGACTTGTAAACTTTGCTGCTTCCCCTTGACCAGCTGCAGAAAGGCTCTGTGCGTGCTGTTGAACGTTGCCGGTACTTTGGCAACCCACGAGCAGGACAGAGGCGAGTAATATCGCTTTTGCCTTCATGTGTGTGTCAATAGTTGCTTAAAAGACGACCGATCATAACGGCGAACGGAGCCGATGACAAGAAAGTTTTATCAGAACCTATCTTTCTTTGACCTTAACCATGCAAAACGTTCTTCAGGTTGTTGCAATAATGTTTCTTCATTAATTACATTAATTAAATCAATATCTTCTGTTCTTAAAAAAACATTAATTTGCCGCTCATTTTTCAGAATTACGGGTAGTGTTATTTGATTTTTTGCCCGTAACTCCTTAACTTTACGATAATAATCATTTATGGACAAATCGTGCGGAAGAATACTCAAAGCAAACTTCATATTTGATAACGTATATTCATGAGCACAACATACCAATGTATCGTCAGGTAACGCACTTAACTTTTTAAGTGATTGATACATTTGTGATGGTGTCCCTTCAAACAACCGACCACACCCACCAGAAAACAGCGTGTCGCCGCAAAATAGATAAGGTTTGCTGAAGTAACAGATATGTCCTAAAGTGTGACCCGGTGTGGCAATTACACTAAATTCATGCCCTAAAACGAAGGCAGTTTCGCCATCTTTGACTACCTGTGTTGTTCCCTTATCTTGTGTCTCTTGTGGACCATACACCACAATTTGCGGAAACTTTTCCACCAGTTCTTTTACGCCGCCAACGTGATCGTGGTGATGGTGGGTGAGAAATATGGCCTCTGGTTGCCAGTTATTGGCGGCAATGGCGTTTAATACTGGCTCTGCGTCTCCGGGATCGACAATCAGGCAGCGACCTGCTTCATCATTCAAAACCCAGATGTAATTGTCATCAAAGGCGGGAATACTGTTAAGATTCATAGATTACCTCTCAGTGTGAAACGGAAGGTTGTGATGAAACCGGCAAGAGTCCCTCAAACTGTCGTGGCTCCTGATTGCTGGGGCGATTTGCCCTGGGGAGAGCTTTATCGCAAGGCGCTGGAGCGCCAGCTCAACCCGTGGTTCACTAAAATGTATGGTTTTCATCTGCTTAAGATTGGCAATTTAAGCGCAGAAATCAATTGCGAAGCGTGCGCGGTTTCTCATCAAGTGAATGTTTCTGCGCAAGGAATGCCCGTCCAGGTACAGGCGGACCCACTTCATCTTCCTTTTGCCGATAAATCCGTTGATGTTTGTCTACTGGCACATACATTGCCGTGGTGCACCGATCCGCATCGTTTATTGCGTGAAGCCGATCGGGTATTGATTGATGATGGCTGGCTGGTCATTAGTGGCTTCAATCCCATCAGTTTAATGGGATTACGCAAACTTGTGCCGGTATTGCGCAAAACCTCGCCCTATAACAGCCGGATGTTTACTCTGATGCGGCAGCTGGACTGGCTCTCTTTGTTGAATTTTGAAGTGCTACACGCCAGCCGTTTCCACGTTCTCCCGTGGAACAAACACGGAGGAAAACTATTGAATGCGCATATTCCTGCGCTTGGTTGCTTACAACTTATTGTTGCCCGGAAACGGACTATTCCTTTAACGCTAAATCCGATGAAACAGAGTAAAAACAAGCCACGAATTCGCCAGGCGGTTGGAGCCACCCGGCAATGTCGTAAACCACAGGCTTAAACTTCAACTTGGTAGCCTGTATCTTCCAGTGTGGGATTCATCGCCGCGGCACGAGCCAGTTCATCACAGCGTTCGTTTTCCGGGTGTCCGGCATGGCCTTTAACCCATTCCCATTTGATTTGATGTTGCCCTAGGGCAGCATCAAGACGTTGCCAGAGATCGACATTTTTTACTGGTTTTTTGTCTGCGGTTTTCCAGCCACGTTTTTTCCAGTTATGGATCCACTGGGTGATACCCTGGCGGACATACTGGCTGTCGGTACTCAAAATGACTTCGCAATGTTCTTTTAACGCCTCCAGCGCGACAATAGCGGCCATCAACTCCATACGGTTGTTGGTGGTGCGGGTGTAGCCTGCGCTAAAGGTTTTCTCGCGTCCGCGATAGCGTAAAATAGCGCCGTAACCCCCAGGTCCTGGATTGCCCAGACACGAACCATCGGTGAAAATTTCTACCTGTTTAAGCATCTCTGGTAGACTTCCTGTAATTGAATCGAACTGTAAAACGATAAGTCTGACATAAATGACCGCTATGAGCACTGCAATTACACGCCAGATCGTTCTCGATACCGAAACCACCGGTATGAACCAGATTGGTGCGCACTATGAAGGCCACAAGATCATTGAGATTGGTGCCGTTGAAGTGGTGAACCGTCGCCTGACGGGCAATAACTTCCATGTTTATCTCAAACCCGATCGGCTGGTGGATCCGGAAGCCTTTGGCGTACATGGTATTGCCGATGAATTTTTGCTCGATAAGCCCACGTTTGCCGAAGTAGCCGATGAGTTCATGGACTATATCCGCGGCGCGGAGTTGGTGATCCATAACGCAGCGTTCGATATCGGCTTTATGGACTACGAGTTTTCGTTGCTTAAGCGCGATATTCCGAAGACCAATACCTTCTGTAAGGTCACCGATAGCCTTGCGGTGGCGAGGAAAATGTTTCCTGGTAAGCGCAACAGCCTCGATGCGTTATGTGCCCGCTACGAAATAGATAACAGTAAACGAACGCTACACGGGGCATTACTCGATGCCCAGATCCTTGCGGAAGTTTATCTGGCGATGACCGGTGGTCAAACGTCGATGGCTTTTGCGATGGAAGGAGAGACACAACAGCAACAAGGTGAAGCAACAATTCAGCGCATTGTACGTCAGGCAAGTAAGTTACGCGTTGTTTTTGCGACAGATGACGAGCTTGCAGCACATGAAGCCCGTCTTGATCTGGTGCAGAAGAAGGGCGGAAGCTGCCTCTGGCGGGCATAAATACCTGTAAAAGGCGCTAAAAATAGCGACTTGGGCGATTTTTGCAGCAAACGATTCAAAAGATGAGAAAAACCGTTGACGAAGGTCGAGGCAATCCGTAATATTCGCCTCGTTCCCAACGGAACACAACGCGGAGCGGTAGTTCAGTCGGTTAGAATACCTGCCTGTCACGCAGGGGGTCGCGGGTTCGAGTCCCGTCCGTTCCGCCACTATTCGAGGCCATGCTATTGATTAGCATGGCCTTTTTTATGCTTGTTTTTTTCGGTATGCCATCCAGTATGCCATTGCCGTCCGGCTTGCACTGGCTCACCTGAGATAGCTTCGGACAACTCACTCACCTCTCATCTCGCTGGCAGTGCTCCCGGATAGTGTCGGGCGATGATGTTTTTCAGCTTATCAATCAACTCAGGTCGCTTGAATACGATGTGTGCAGTTCCCTTCTGAAAATACTTAATCACAAACATCTCATCCTCGTAACGGTTACTGTGCCTGTTCTCATGGATATGATCGCTGAGACGACGGGTAACGTTAGCGCGGTTGTAGGGAACCGGTTTGCCATCAAGAAGCATCAGCATACGCTCAAGGTCAGCTAACCGGTCACGCTGCCAGCCCCAGTTAAGCCCAAATCCCCACCGATCGAACTTGACTAGTCCGGTAACGATAATTTTCGCCCCAAACTTGCAGGGGAATTTGTCTTAAAATTCCAGCTTAAACCTTTGAACACATTTATCACTCCGCGCTCAAACACCTCGCCCTTGTTCAGATGCAGTTGCTCAAACGTGCTGAGAATATTCTCTTCGCTGACGGCAGGAATGTCATCCTTTTCCAGACTGTTGTACCACTGGTCACGAGCCTGAGCATCCATGAGCGAAATCATGCCCGACTTCTTCATCAGGTCTCGCCATATGCTGCGATCGAGATTACGGGTAATAGCTTTCATCGCCGCTTCTGGTTTCTCCATCAACCAGCAGCCGCAACGGAAATCCTGCTTCATAGCCCAGTCCAGCGCGGTTTTTCCCCCGAGACTGCGGGTCAGCATCGAAACATCGTCCAGTTGTTGCATGAGCACTTCAATCTGCGCCAGCGCGGCATTACGTCCCGTGACAATACGCTCAATGCTGGTGGAGCAAATCACGTCGGTGTGGCCGGTTAATACTTCGGGTTTGGTGAGAGTAAGCTCTGACATTATTTCGTTCCTTATATAAAGCAAAGCGCCAGCCGGTGAGGGCTGGCGATTATGAGTAAGTGATGAGTACTGTTCGGTGGTTAATCTGTACTGGTCTGTCGCAGAAGTTGAAGATGACGGAGATCGCGAACGTCCTGACGCGCACGTTCAATCCAGGGCAACAGCACTGCTGAATCGGTGTTGTCTTCGTCGTTGTCGAAAATAATCATGTTCCCACAATCGATGTTGTCCTGCAGCCAGTCAATCAGAACGTTGAGAGCCACTTCGGTGGTTAATTTCTCCATGAGAATATCCTGTGCTTATTGGTGAGAAGATTTACCAGTCGAAAATGTCAAAGCCCGGCAGCACTTCGCCAAAGGCATCCAGATGAACAATGCCAACGGCGTAGCGACGGATAAGCGTCACTACTAACCGACGGCAGGCTTTCGACAGACCGAGACGTTTGAGGCGTAAGACCGGAAATGACCAGGCACCCAGGTGGAGCAGATAACCCGACCCGGTGTAACTAATCCATTCCGACTCACCAAAGTCTTCATTCTGGTGTGAAAGAGTAAACAGCAGAGCGTTGTCTTTCTCCGTAATATGCGCGGTACTGCACTGGATGCCATTAACGCGGGCGACGGGTGGAAGCGGATCTTCAACGACCAGCTTTCCGGGGGAGTCAGCAACGCGAAGGGAATAACCGTTATCACAGACCACATCGATCAGCGCAGCCAGTTCAATGCCGTCAATATCCACAGCGATCCGGCCCGCATTCAGGGCCAGAACGTTGATGGCGTCGGCTTCTACCGTCAGGGATAACTTCATCGATGCCCCCCACGGTATTTACCGGTGGTGATGTCGGTCACCGTTCTGTAATCGTTGCGAGTCATCAACCCGGTGGCTTTGCGGGCGCGGAGAATATCGATACTGGTGAGACGCGGCAACTGTGTTTCTGTACTGAAACCGTGACGATCGATGCGCACCAGATCGTACTTCTCCACAATAAAATTCACGGCGTCGCACAGTGATATACCGGCGTCGATATGCTCCTGAATCACACCGTCGTTGCCAAACGGCGTGTCGTTAAGCGTCAGACCGTAGTGACGATCCAACAGGTGGCTCAGAAGCCGTTGCCAGATCTCCACCGGTGACGGGCGTGATGTAGCCTCCTGCGTTGAGGATAGTGGTTGGGTTTGCATAGTGGGATCTCTTTGTTGATGGGTAAAACGAGGGTAAGTAGTAAGAAGCTTTACGCGGTTGCCGCTGGTGTCGGATAAATCGCCAGGTATACGTAACCATGCGAGCCGAGGGAGTCGGCCTCGCAGGTCAGCCCTTTTGCATAGAGCGTGACACAGTGCTGATGGCGGGGAGTGAGTTCACCGCTGGTGAGCATCAGTTCAAGCTGTTTGAGCAGCAGTGGAAATGCCTGGTCGAGATGCCGTAAATCCCCGTCGCTGAACTGTCCGGTGATGCTGGCCCGGTCAGCGAGATAATGCAGACAGTTGCCCGACTGCACCAGCCGTGCGCCAAAACAGGGCGTGATACTGCGTTTAAGCCCCCACCAGGGTTCAGTGATATCGTGGTTTACTGTCGGTATTTTATTCGACAATTTTAGCCTTCCTTAAACGTGTGTTAATTCAGCGTGACGCTGCGTAATACGACATAGGGGCCGTTGCGGTTCTGACGGCGTTCAGCGAAGACCGCGAGCACACCGCTGATATCCTGAACCTCCTGCCCAGCGTAGTGGCAGATGCTGCCAGACCATTTGTATTTACCCGTGCAGAAGGGAAACAACCGGGACTGCGGATGCTGGCGGTATATCGCCATAGCCTGACGTTTACTGATAATTTTCATTCGGTTATTCTCCTGTTGTGCTACAGCCAGCCACGATCTGCAAACGAGGTGATCTCCATGCCGCCGACCACCAGGTGGTCCAGCAAGCGGATATCAACCAGGTCCAGCGCCTGCTGAATACGCGTAGTGACCTGACGGTCTGCCTTGCTGGGTTCAGCCTCCCCGGAGGGATGGCTATGGGCGACAATGACAGCGGCGCAGTTATGCTTCAGACCGGCCTTCACCACTTCGCGGGGATGGACCTGCGTATGGTTGATGGTGCCGGTAAATAGCGTTTCGTGGGCTATCAGGCGATGCTGGTTATCGAGAAAGAGCGCGGTAAACTCTTCCCGCTCCAGTGACGCGAGCTGCAGGCGCAGCCAGTCGCGGACGGCATGGCTGGAAGTAAATGACGCGCGGTTTCACGTAGCTGGCACTCCAGCAGAGATAAGGCTTTCCTGACTGTCTGCTGGTCGGCAGGGGCTAATTCACGGGCAAACAACGGTAACTGTTGCTCCATAGCGGCTGACCTCAGTCGATGATGTGCATGATGGCGTTGCATTCCGCGTGGTTGAGCGCGTAGTCCCGCAGGCGGTAGTAGTGCTCCGTCATGGCGTCGCATTCGGTACGGCAGGCATGGTGGCTGAAAGCCATCAGACAGACCGCAATCCCTGCAGCTTCGGCACTCATGTCACCGCCGTTGCCGTTCATCGTGTTAAACAGCGACCAGAGTTCATCGTTCTCCACTTCCGGGGCCATAAACGCGCCGCCGTTGCTCAGCGTGTAAAAATTCCAGATGCCGCCGCTGTAGTCCGTGCAGAAGCGGTCCATCCACGCGAAGATGGTCGGCTCAAGGATTATCCACTGCGGAATGCTGCCAAAGTGCTGCGGCCAGAAGCTGATGCGGTTCTCATCGGTTACCGGTATAGCGATAATCTGATGCTGAGCCGCAGCAGGAGCATCTGCTGCGGGTGTGAACAGTGGCAGAGTGTTATCGGTCATGTTGTTTTTCCTCTTTCATTCATTGTGTTGGGGATACCGGTTCAATCGGAGTGACGGACAGGACTGCGCATAGCCGTCTTCATCACAGTGTGAGGGCCAGTGGCCGTCAGCGAGACTTAACCGGCAGAAACTGAGTTCACCGGGACGATAAAGAAGGTGTGAGCACAGGCGCACAGGTCGTCATCGGAGATGGGGCGGCTGCCGGGGTTGTTCTCCAGGGGGCAGGATTAATGGCGGCCGGGTGGGCGTTATCAGGCAGTGGTGGCATCAGCTCAGCGCCTGCTGCAGTTTTTCCGCCATCACCCAGAGTGCCCGGTTGAGCTTAACGTCGCCGTCGATGCCTTTCACCGCGCGGGTATGGCTGCGTTTGCCTTTGGCAGTACGTCCTGGCAGCCCCCCTTTGAGCAGGTTCTCCTGGCACCGATTAAAAACTGACCACAGGTCATCCTGACGGTCTTCATAGCGGCGGGGTGTCAGTATCTGCGCTTCCGTCACCGGCTGGTGCTCTTCCCCGAAGCGGTACGTCAGCGCGGCTCTGGCAAAAGCCTGTTGTGCCGGTGGCGGGAGTAAAAGTGACTGCATCGCATCACGCTTCTCTTCCACCCGGTCGAACACACCGAGGACTTCGTAAGCGCCTTCAATCACTTTCTCCACGACATTTCCCCGGTGTGGCACTCGCACCTCGCCAAATGGCTGCCCGCAGACGAGACCGTTGGTACAGATGGCACGGAAATACCCCGGCAACATCTGGTAACTGGACGAACCGTCATGCGAATTGAGCAGGATAATTTCCGGCACCTGCTGACCGGTTATCTGCCCGGAGCGACGCAGGCGCAGCATATGTTTCGTATGCTCACGGCGGCTCTGGTCCCTGACGCGGGTCTGGCAGGCAAAGAACGGCTGGAATCCTTCACGCTGCAGGTTCTCCAGCAGGGTAATGGTCGGTATGTAGCTGTAATGGTCTGAACGGGACACGTGCTTACCTTCCCCGAAGACGCTGGGAACAACCTGCATTAATTCTTCATGGGTTAAGGGGCGGTCGCGGCGGATCTGATTGATACGGCCAAAGCGGCTGGCGAGTCGCATGGATAACTCCTTATTCTCTCGATAAAAATACGAAAGGCCACACTTCCCGAAGGAGGTGTGGCCTAGCTCTGTTTATAACATCGTTGCGGGTGGTATGCTGAAGGTAACGGTAGTATGTATTACGTTGTGGCTCTGCGAATGCCATCGCTGGTGAGATAGCGGTTCAGCCAGTAACCCGCCTCCGGCTCAAAGTTCCTGGCCCGCCAGTGCATCCTGCCGTCGGTATCCCGGACCACCAGGCGAAAATGTGTGTTCTGGTCATCCTCTGTAGCAACGTTGGTGTATTGTGACGCCACAGCCGCTGACTGCTGGCGGGTAAACGGACCATAAGGCAGTACAGTAAGTTCTGGCATACAGATTGTTTCCTTAATAACAAAAAGCCCCTGTTGCATAAGCGACAGGGGCTGGAACAGCCGGGTAATGATGGCATCAGGATGCCTTACCTCCGGCAACCGACACCGGTAGTGGACGATAATACTGCGGGTCAAACACGGACAGCGGCAGGTCAGTCTGGTAACCCTCAGAGGCTTCCGTCGCCTTCATGATTTCGACGGAACTGACGTTTTCCACACATTCATGTTCCAGTGAGGCATCCTGAGTTCGGGAGGCATCGCTGTCGCCAAACGGCTCAACGCCCATCTCCCCCACAGCCAGTGTATTACCCTGTTTGTCTTTCAGGCGCAGGGAAAGGGTCAGTGGCCCGAAGCCTTCCCCGCTGCCGCCGTTGTCAAGGCGGAACCGGTAAACACAGATATTACCAGGCACCCACACAGTGTCCGTATTGCGGATACTGATATAACGTTGCTCTTCTGCATGAGCGGGTGTCAGCAGACACAGACTCAGGGTCGCAGCGGAAATAACACTTTTCAGCATGTTGTTCATTGATATTGTTCCTTGATTTAACTTGCCTGCTCATCCGGGCCGGACAGCGCTGATGCCGGTTATCCTGCGCCCAGGACTGTCACTGTCAGCGTGACCAGCCAGACCCAGAAGTAAGCCGGTTTCTGTCCGAGGGCTTTTGCCCGACGCCACAGATAAAACGGAACCAGCCAGGCCAGCCAGCCAAAGGCGGCGGTATCAACGCCGGATTTACGGAGCCGTCGTTCATCCAGATACCCCAGCGCAATATTCAGTATCAGTGTGATAAACCAGTATTGCCCCTCCGTCACGGCGGCATACGCCTCTTCAAATTCCATTCCGCTCAGCCCGGCCGTCCACATCTCCAGGGCATACCCAATCAGGGGCGCAAAGGCCAGCGTCCAGACCACGCTTCCGGGGATACGATTGCCGGGCAGCGCGGGGGGAACCGCACATTGTTTCAGGACATCTGCCAGCGGCGTGGCTGACAGCGGCTGCCATTCCGTCATGCCCTGTTGCCATACCAGCGTTGAGGCATTCAGCTCCCCGCGCTGAATACGTTCGGTTATGTCGGCTTCGGTCACATTGTCGTGACGCACGCCATTTTTCTCATAATGCCAGTTCATTCTTTTCCTTTATTTTTAATGTGTTAAATGAATACGGGAAGCTTCTCCCTGAGGCGGGGAGTTCACTCTTCAATGTATTCGAAAGAACCGACTGGCTTGCCGTTGTAGTACATCACGACGTCGGCCAGTGATTTCCTGTTCTGTGGTTTGACAAAACCTGCACTGAATGCCTTGCTGCAGTACTGCTCCAGGGACATTTTCGCCGTCGGGACCAACTCCATGGCGTCACCATTAGAACGGTCAACCACACCCCAGATACCGTTGGGGCATTTCCAGTCGGTGGGGACCATTCTGACAATGGCAACGCGCCCATTTTCCGATTGCGAAACCACTTCACACATCTTTCTCACCAGTTTGTACTGGTTACACCAGAAGGGTTTGTTGTGTTTTACATCGCGGGTGTAGGCCGGAATGCCGCCTTTGATGGCACCCTGAAAACCGCCATCAGCATGGGCCGGTGTCAGCAAATACAGACTCAGGACTGCAGCAGAGATAACACCTTTCAGCTTCTTCATGGATGGTTCTCCTGGTTATCCGGCAGCAAGAGTTTCCCCATTTCCTTGCCATCGTGCGAATACACCACCGATTTCTCACCCGTGTAGCTGTCGGTCTCGATCCGGAAGCTCAGAGTAATATTGTCCGCGAGACACAGGGCGGCTATCAGCGGCTGCACCGTTTTCTGCTGCATATCAGCAATGTAGTAATAACTGCCGGACTCACAGCCTTCCGGCGACTGGCGAGTTTTCATTACCGTGTATAGCGGTGTGCCGAAGGCATCCTTTTTTACCCATTCCTGCTCGATATCGGATTTATGCGCCACCACGTCGCTGAAGGGCGGCGGAGTCAGGTCCTTAAATCGGGCAATCGTCTTCACGCCTGCATCTTCCTTGCTGTCGCAGCCGGAGAGCAGCAGAGTGCCGATGACCACCAGAGAGGTCGTCAGACGCGTAGTAAATATATTCATGTTAAAAACTCCCTGTTATGGTTGTTTTCAGCGGGTCAGCAGTTGCCGGTACGACGACATAATTCCGCCAGGCTCTGTTTCGCCACCCACTGTTGCAACTCTCGATCTTTTTCAGAACGCTTAGCTGCCAGTGCAGCCTGCTGCTGTTTGTCAATACAATTATCCTTCACCATCATCACGACTTCCGGCGTGAGTTGTTTTCTAAGCTCAGCTGCTTTCGCATCGACGTCTTCAACAGGTGGGTCCTGATAGAGAAGACGATCTTCAACAATCGTCCAGTAGTTTGCCATTCGGTCATCTACAATGGCGAAATAACAGCCACTCCCGTCATCAATTCCCCGATAAACAACCTGAAGATGTAACGGATACTCGTCGCGAGGTTTTATATCGATGTATTTGACAGTTTTAGCTTTCTTGTCTGCCAGATAAAGCGAACTACCGCCTCTGCTACGAAGCAGAAAGTGATTCGTCCAGGGATAATTATCAAGAACGACCGCCTGGTATAACTCGTTATGCATGCGGTTATCATCGTATCCATCAGCGGATTTCCAGCCATCAGCCTGCATGTACTGCCAGGCCTTAACTGAACCCACGATATTTTCTGCGATGGCCGGGGTCACAGAGGTAATGCAGAGGCTGGCGGCCAGCGCCGCCGAGGTGAGTAATTTCATGCCTGTTCCTTATGGGTAAGCTGCCCGTAACTGCCGTCAGCGAGTAGTGAATGAAAAACATGAAAATGAGGTAACGCCTGTAAAAAATCCGGGTGTGACAGAATGCGGGTGAAATGTCCGTCTGGTGTGAAGGTTTCCGCGTGAAACGTCACGGAGTGAACTGTGTGCAGTGCAAAAACGGTTATCCGGGCAAGGTGTTCCCCCACCAGAAACCACCCACCGGTGCTGAAAATCAGTCGGTAGGGGGCAAGGTTGTCGCAACGGCATCCGTCAGCCAGCAGGGTTACCTTCCTGTTTTCTGATACCGCCCTGACCAGTCGTGTGAAGATGCCTGGGCGGGAAGACGTTACGGATGCCCCCGGATGCCAGATAAGACATGGCGAGGAGTCCTTGCTGCTCAGCAATGAATTGACCAGATGGTGGTCCATATCAGGAAACAACGCGCCAGTGCCTGACTGACGGGCAAACTGCATTGCGGCCTCCACCCGAATCTCCTGACGGCCTCCGGTCAGCAGACGGCAGCAGCCATCCTGATATTCGAGGTCGAGATAAATCAGACGCTCGCGGAAATCACGATGTAGGGTACGCTCCGAGACGCCAAACTCAGCGGCCAGTTTGCGCATATTCAGCGTTTCACCCGCGAGCAGACGGCTGATAATTAGAGAAAGCCGGACAGACAGGCGGTCATAACGACGCTCAGCCTGAGACATGTATTATCTCCGTGTTGGGTAATTGATTAATAAAGAAGGTATTACTGTAAAGGATGGGACTGACAGGTTGTGTCCGTCATACGTAGCGAAACGCCTGGTGCAAGAAGACTGTGTGGATGCAACGTCGGCAGTGGTGACGCGCTTATGACTGGTGGTATCTTTTGCTGGTCAGGACAGGTTATGTCTGCCTGGAAATAATCATCTACCAGGCGGTGAATAAACAGAGTCATTCACTACAGTCCTGATGACCTTTTACTCATTCAGAAGAAGATCCAGTCCCAGACCGCGCGGGCTACAGACACCACAGCATCACGCACGGTACGTATCACCGTCTTCAGCGGCGCAGGCAGGAATAACGATGATTCTGCCGTATCGAACACCCGCCCCACCGCCTCACCGAAGCCGTCACGGGCCTGCGACTTTACCGGCTCCGTGCAGAGCCTCCCGTGCAACTGTGTCGCTACTGGGCTGGTGGCGCGGTCCGGCAGACAGCGCATCATGGTTGCTACCATATCCTCCACGCCCCATCCGGTACATGCGGATACCACGCAGACCGGGTGATGTGGCTTAAACATCGTGGTAATGGCAACCTGCTTTTCCTGAAGATTTTTCTGTTGCTGTGCTGAGGGAGTACCAGAACGGGTATCCCATTCATGGCTGGGTTCTATTTTGTCGGCCTGGTTAATCACGAACACCACCTGCTGCTGGTAAGGCTGCATCACACCGCGCCAGAACTGCTCGTCCACCGACAGCGCCCGGTCATCGGACTTAATGACCCACAGAACCAGGTCCAGTTCCGGCAGCATACGCCGGTACAGGGCACGGTATTCATGGTCCCGTTGCCCGTTTTCTCCCACACCCGGTAAATCAACAATCACCAGACTGTGACGCCCGCTGCGCAGCCGGAAGCGCAGCACTTCACGGGTACAGGCGTTCACATCACTGACGGAGGAGACCTCACCCCGGAAGAGTTCGTTACAGAGCGAAGACTTACCGGCACCGCTTTTGCCCATGATACCAATCACCGGCTCATAGTGGGTGAGATTCTGAATACGTTCAAGAATAAGCTGGCGAAGCGCATCGGGAAGCGACGCCAGCGGTTGTTCAAGGGCCTGAAGGCCGTGAGGTTTAGTCATACAGAGTTCTCAACGTGAAAAAGAAAAATCCCCGCGCTCCGGTTAAGGAGGCGGGGGATTCACGGAGATAATATCTGTCTGAAATTATTTGGATTGTGACAGGTTAAATGACGAAAGGCACTCCGTCTTAGTGAGCGAACGTAATGATATGGGATCGATGATGAGCAGCACACCTGCAACATCACACTCCTGTCCATCACACCAGTGTTCATTGAGAGCGCCGTTATGAATCCTTATTCTCCCTCCATCGTCTCCGGCAATTCGACTGACACGACAAATACACGAGCCTTTCTGCAACAGGCCGTTGACCATTACCCACGACTCGTGGTGTTCTGCTTTACGTTGACGCTGCCGTACCGCGAAAGCATGGCCGATTACCGGTCATTGATTCTGCGCTTTCATACCGAAGTCTGGCAGCGTATTGGCGAATATTCGTGGCAACGTCAGCTGGCGCGGCGTCACTTACCGCCCGAAAGAGACCGACCTCGATGTGCCCGCCTTGATGGTTTTCCACAGGAGGGCCATAAAACGTGCGTCACTGATCCTGCGGCGTACGGCTTTCATCAGCAGTCGATGGTGTACGGTGTCGAAGTAACTGGACAGGTCGTCTTCAATCACCCAGCGCCCCGGGTTTCCCCACAGTCTGTGAGCTGTAATTTCACCGTGCGGATCGCGTGATGAACACTGCATTCAGGCCGGAAACCATACGAGAGCGTATGAAAATCACTCTCCCATATCACCTCTGCTCAGGTGGCCAAATTCAGTAAAACACTATAAAGCTGGCGAACTACCTAGACGATGACAGTATCCATAATTGCAATACACAATATTTCTACTATGTCCCTGTCCGGGAGGTAATTTGATGTGTGTAGACGTACGCTACCCTTGGGGAGTAATTCCTAGTCATTCCCCCTGACCTAGATGGCTTCTATCTGCTTGACAACTGAATCGCCACGGGTTTAACAGACACCTCAGAGTCATTTAAGATGGCTTAAAGAGAGGTGCCCATGAGCGGTAAGCGTTATCCCGAAGAGTTTAAAACTGAAGCAGTCAAACAGGTTGTTGATCGCGGTTATTCTGTTGCCAGCGTTGCAACACGTCTCGATATCACCACCCACAGCCTTTATGCCTGGATAAAGAAGTACGGTCCGGATTCTTCCACTAATAAAGAACAGTCAGATGCTCAGGCCGAGATCCGCCGTCTCCAGAAAGAGCTGAAACGGGTTACCGACGAACGGGACATATTAAAAAAAGCCGCTGTAGATTCAATCTGTCAATGCAACACCCCTTTCAATTATCTCTTTCGGTGTTT
>ERZ894199.452-NODE-452-length-19357-cov-9.094653_pt1 | contig 19357 bp, 15 predicted proteins | sample MGYA00380285_ERZ894199 | MGnify/ENA primary metagenome ERZ894199 (study PRJEB32331, sample SAMN06328447) | human gut metagenome | biome: human gut microbiome; feature: stool | host: Homo sapiens | collected 2012-01-17 ... | reverse complement strand
TTTCCAATCCGTTCGTTTTCGGCGAGTTTCAGGTCTACGAGGGCCGCGACAGCTACACACTCTCCGGTGCGAACATCAAAGAATACTTCCTCGACCTGGCGCAGATGCAGCCCGGTGTCTATTACGGCTTTTATTTTCTGGAACTGGCCGAATATTTCGGCCAGGAAGGAAACGATGAAACCCAGATGCTGAACCTGCTGTACGTGACGATGAACACCATCCGCCGCGGAAAACAGAACCTGCGCCTGATCCGGTGCATCTTCGAACTGCGGACGATCACAATCAGCGGAGAAGCACCGCAGATGTTCTCCTGCATGGAGTGCGGCACGAAAGAGAATCTGACCGTCTTTTCCCTGCGCGACAGCGCCATCTACTGCCAAAACTGCGGAAAAACCATCAAAGATCCATGGCAGCTGCAGCCAGGCACCGTGCTGGCATGCCGCTATATTATTGCAGCACCGCTGGAGAAGCTGTATGGGTTTACGGTGAACGAAGAGATTCTCGATGAGCTCGAAAGACTGCTGCGTGCTTACCTGCATCGTTATGTTGAGAAAAAAATGAAAACGCTGCAAATATTGAACCTGATGAAGTAATAGAAAATGAAATATTTTACAAAAATGTGAAAAAAATATGTCCAAAAAGCTGTCCACATATTTACAAATAAGTAGAGATGAGATAAAATACTTACGCTAAAGAAAAATCAGCTTCTGATTTCGGCACAGAAATGTCACGGTTGCGTAGAATCCGATAAGACAGACATGAGTTTTGACAAGAGTGGTAATAAAAGAAAATAGAAAAACTATGCGAAAGAAATTTCTGTTACGATCTCAGGAGAAAAGAGAAGTACGACAGGGGAGAAAGGTATGTATAAAAAATCATCTACAGGCTGGTTGAAGCACCTGGATTTTATGGTCCTTGATATCATCTGCCTTCAGCTTGCTTTTATTATGGGTTATTTTCTGAGACATCACAGTCTGAATCCATATGGAAACACAATTTACCGAAACGAAGCCATCGTATTCGCACTGATCCAGGTGATGATTATGTTCTTTGATGACTCCTTCAAGAACGTTCTGAAACGTGGTTATCTGGCGGAAATTGGAAAAACAATTAAGAATATGGTATACATCGTTGTTCTTGGTGTATTTTACCTGTTTCTGATTCGGGAAGGAGGCCAGATCTCCAGAGCGACGATTATTCTGACCGGTGTGATCTATGGAGTTATATCCTATCTGATGCGTGCAGGATGGAAAACAGTTTTGAAAAAACGCGGCAAAGGTGAGCACAGTGGTCGTTCTCTGCTGGTAATAACAACTGAAAAACAGTCGCAGTCTGTTGTAAAAAGCATGCTGGACTTCGATTACAGCGGCGTGCATCCAACAGGTGTTGTACTGGTGGATCAGGACAGAACCGGACAGAAAATTCATGGTGTACCAGTTGTATCCAACCTCGCAAACGTAGCCGAATATGTCTGCCGCGAATGGTTTGATGAAGTTCTGATTGTTCTTCCAGAGGGCAGAGAAATTCCACAGAAGGTTTTTGATGCTTTTACAGAAATGGGAATCACGATTCACGTTAAAATTGCAGATATCAATGAGATGCAGGGGAAAAACCAGACAGTGGAACGTATGGGCAATTACACAGTTATTACTACCTGCATTAACATGGCAAGCGCAGGCCAGCTTATCCTGAAACGAATCATGGATATCTGCGGTGGTCTCGTAGGATGTATCCTGACGGGAATCATCTTTTTGTTTGTTGCTCCTGCAATCTATATCAAATCGCCGGGTCCGATCTTCTTTTCACAATACCGTGTTGGAAAGAACGGAAGAAAATTCAAAATCTACAAATTCCGCAGTATGTACATGGATGCTGAGGAACGGAAAAAAGAACTGATGAAACAGAATCGTGTCAGCGACGGTCTGATGTTCAAAATGGAGAACGATCCGCGCGTTATCGGCAGCGAAAAGGGCCCTGGCAAGGGAATTGGAAATTTCATCCGCAAAACTTCACTGGATGAGTTCCCGCAGTTCTTCAATGTATTAAAAGGTGATATGAGCCTCATCGGAACCCGTCCGCCGACAGTAGACGAGTGGGAAAAATACGAACTGCACCACAGAGCCCGTCTGGCTATTAAACCAGGTCTTACCGGTATGTGGCAGGTAAGCGGACGAAGTGATATTACAGACTTCGAGGAAGTTGTAAGACTGGATACCCAGTATATTGCAGAATGGTCGTTTATGCTGGATATCAAAATTTTGATCAGAACCGTACTGATTGTATTAGGACAGAAAGGTTCCATGTAAAAAAAGTCTAATCTGAAAAAAATTACATTTAACTATACTATAAAAAACGGCAGATATGTTGCGGGTGGGAGAACAGTGTGGTAAAATAAAAGTGAATTTGTAAAGATTGGCGAAATAAGGATTTAGGAAGAGAAGAAGTTGTGAATGTGAAAGTGTTCATGGCTTCTGTAATGTAAAATAGACTTAGCGTGCTGTTAGCGCAGCATAACCAAGTGACGGCTGTTAATATTGTGCAAGCGAAAGTGGATATGATTAGCAATCATAAATCCCCGATTCAGGATGACTATATCGAGAAAGTATCTTGCAGAGAAAGAGTTGAACCTGACCGCAACGCTGGATGCAAAGTCAGCATACTCGGGTGCTGATTTTGTCGTAATTGCGGCTCCCACGAATGTCTGCCGGGCAAAATCAGTTGCGGTCTGATGAGTTATGGTGGAGTTGAATATACATTCAAATAGAGAGCTTTTTGCACAAATATACGCCGTATTTTACTGTGAAAATCATGTTTTGTGCAGTAGGGCGTTAATACTGATAACTGCATTTATCTGCGTGTTGTTGGGTAACGGTCGAAAACTACTAATATTTTGTCGTGTAGACCTCATAAGAGATGAATAAATCATTGTGCAGGTTGCAATAAGAATGATTGGCTTGTTTGTATGATTATTACAAAAATGATGGAATGGGAAAATCTGGTAAAATAGATGCGGAAAAACAGGTCTACTTAACATCATAACACTTTGGTGTAGAGGTTGAAGGACGTGGCGTATAAATATGCGCCGGGGAAATGAGGGTGAAAGCTCGACTGATTTTGTTGAGTGAACCTGTCTGGATGATGAGATGTAGAGAAATAAGGCCGTGTGATGAACACACGGAAGAAATAGAGAGAAATACCATCTAATAAGGATGTGCAGAGATAAAAATCACCTTTCAAGGGGATGGGTCCGAAAAGGACCGGAGGAGTAAATGAATTATGGATATTAAAAAGGAATACGAGCGATGGCTGGTGAATGCAACTGCAGATGTAGATGTTGTCGCTGAATTGAAAACGTTAGATGATACAAAAATTGAAGATGCTTTTTACCGTGACCTTGCCTTTGGAACAGGTGGTCTGCGCGGCGTGATTGGCGCAGGTACCAACCGCATGAACATCTATACAGTGGCAAAGGCTTCTCAAGGTCTGGCAGACTATTTAAAAAAGAACTTTGAAACTCCGTCTGTGGCCATTGGCTACGACAGCCGTATCAAGAGTGATGTATTTGCAAAGGTGGCTGCTGGAGTGTTTGCAGCCAATGGTGTTAAGGTGAATATCTGGTCTGTTCTGATGCCTGTTCCAACCGTGTCCTTTGCGACCCGTTATCTGCACACTTCTGCAGGTGTTATGGTGACTGCATCCCATAATCCCAGCAAGTACAACGGCTACAAGGTCTACGGCGCAGACGGCTGCCAGATAACCACTGAGGCCGCTGCTGAGATTTTAGCTGAAATCGAAAAGCTGGACATCTTTGCCGACGTCAGGACCGGCGACTTTGAAGTAGGTGTGGCAAACGGCAGCATCCAGTACATTCCGGACGAAGTCTACACGGCTTTCGTGGAGCAGGTCAAGAGCCAGTCGGTTTTGTTTGGTGAAGAAGTCAACAAGAACGTGGCCATCGTGTATAGTCCGCTGAACGGTACCGGTTTGAAACCAGTGACCCGTACTCTGCAGGAGATGGGCTACACCAACATCACCGTGGTCAAAGAGCAGGAACAGCCGGACGGCAACTTCCCAACCTGCCCATATCCCAACCCGGAGATCAAGGAAGCCATGGCACTGGGCATGGAGTATGCCAAGAAGTGCAACGCCGACCTGTTGTTGGCTACCGACCCTGACTGTGACCGTGTGGGTATCGCTGTTAAGAATAAAGCTGGGGAGTATGAACTGCTGACCGGCAACCAGACGGGTATGCTGTTGCTGGACTACATTTGCAACCAGCGCGTAAAACACGGCAAGATGCCTGATGATCCGGTTATGGTCAAGACAATTGTTACCATGGATATGGGCGAGCAGATCGCCACCCATTATGGCCTGCGCACTATCAATGTGCTGACTGGATTCAAGTTTATCGGTGAGCAGATCGGCAAGTTGGAGCAGCAGGGCAAGGTCGACAGCTATGTGTTCGGCTTTGAGGAAAGCTATGGTTATCTGACCGGTTCCTACGTCCGTGATAAGGACGGTGTGGACGGTGCTTACATGATCTGCGAGATGTTCAGTTACTATGCTACTCAGGGCATCAGCCTGCTGGACAAGCTGGACGAACTGTACAAAACTTATGGCTATTGTCTGAATACTCTGCACAGCTACGAGTTTGATGGCAGTGTCGGCTTTGCCAAGATGCAGAGCATCATGCAGTCATTCCGCGGTGATATCAAGGATTTTGGTGGCAAGAAGGTCATCAAGCTACTGGACTACGCACCAGGTCTGGATGGCCTGCCGAAGTCTGATGTGCTGAAGTTCCTGCTGGAAGATAACTGCTCTATCGTGGTACGTCCTTCCGGTACAGAGCCGAAGCTCAAGACCTATATTTCTGTCAGTGCAGAGAACAAGGAAGCCGCAGAAAAGATTGAAGCGGAAATTTGCGAGAGTGCTGGAGAGTACTTGAAGTAAAAAATAGAGGAGAAAACAAAAATGAATATTATTTTACTTTCTGGTGGTTCAGGTAAGCGCCTCTGGCCTCTTTCCAATGATGTACGTAGTAAGCAGTTTATCAAGCTGTTCAAGAATAATGATGAGTATGAGTCTATGGTGCAGCGTGTGTATCGGCAGATCACCACTGTGGATGCTAATGCAAAGATCACCATTGCAACCAGTAAATCACAGGCAAGTGCCATTAAGAATCAACTGGGAGAGAAAGCATCTATCTGCGTAGAACCTTGCCGCCGGGATACATTTCCGGCAATCGCATTGGCAGCAGCTTATCTCCACGATGAACTGGGTGTTGCAGAGAACGAAGCAGTTGTTGTTTGCCCGGTGGATCCGTATGTGGACAACACCTATTATGAAGCTGTAAAGACCCTGCAGGAGTTGGCAGAGCAGGGTGGTGCAAATCTGACATTGATGGGCATTGAGCCGACCTATCCTAGCGAGAAGTACGGTTATATTATTCCTGAAAGCGGCGAAAATGTCAGCAAAGTTAAGGAGTTTAAGGAAAAGCCGGATGTAGAAACGGCCAAGAAGTATCTGGCACAGAGTGCGTTGTGGAATGCAGGTATTTTTGCGTTCAAGCTGGGTTATTTGCTGAATAAAGCGCAAAGCATGATCGACTTCGAGGATTATCGTGATCTTTTCAATAAATACGACACACTGACCAAAATCAGCTTTGACTATGCAGTGGTTGAAAAAGAATCCAGCATTCAGGTCCTGCGTTACAGCGGAGATTGGAAGGATGTCGGCACCTGGAACATGATGGCAGAGGTCATGGCAGATAAGACCAAGGGCAAGGCCATTCTGGATGAAACCTGCGAAAACACTAATGTGGTGAACGAGTTGAATATCCCGATTCTTTGCATGGGCTGTAAGGATATGATCATTGCGGCCAGTGGCGACGGTATCCTGATCTCTGATAAAGAACGCAGCGGTTACATGAAACCCTATGTAGAGAAAATCGAGACAGAGGCAATGTATGCTGAGAAGTCTTGGGGTACTTATACAGTTATCGATGTGCAGCCGGGTTCTATGACAGTTAAGATTTCCATGAGAGCTGGTGAGCATATGACTTACCACATGCATAACTACCGTGAGGAAGTCTGGACTGTCGTTTCTGGTAAGGGTAAGGCCATCGTGGACGGTATGGAACAGGTTCTCCGTACTGGTGATGTAATCACTATTGCAGCAGGCTGCAAGCATACGGTAGAAGCTATTACAGCACTGGATATGATAGAAGTTCAGCTTGGCGAAGAAATCAGTGTCACAGATAAGATTAAATTTCCGATGGAATAAAAATAGTGGGAGACAGAGTAATGGAAATCATGAAATTGATTCCGACGGGTAAAGATTATTTGTGGGGTGGTACTCGACTTCGGGAAGAATACGGTAAAAAGATTGATTTAACACCATTAGCAGAAACTTGGGAGTGTTCGGTTCATCCGGATGGGCCTAGTTTCGTGGCAAATGGTACATATAAAGGAAAAACACTGGCTGAAGTGCTGAAAGCACATCCGAAATACCTCGGAACAAAAGTGGAAAATGGTGAGTTGCCTGTACTGGTAGAATTTATTGATGCCAAGAAAGACTTGTCTGTTCAGGTTCATCCCAATGATGAATATGCAAGAGAACACGAAGGCGACAATGGCAAGACCGAGATGTGGTATGTCATTGATGCCGATGAGGGCGCACATCTGATTTACGGTTTTCAGCATGTGGTGAGGGTGGATAAATGTCAAGAATGAAGTTTATGAATACAGAGATTGATAACTTGACAATGCAGGAAACGCTGCAGGCTATTGATCGGCTGATTCAAGAGGATAGAAGTGCATATGTGGTAACACCGAATGTGGATCATATTGTGCAGCTTGAAACAAGTAAAGAATTACAGGCGGTTTATGAAAATGCGTCATTGATTCTGACGGATGGTAAACCACTGCTGTGGATTGCAAAATGGTATGGAACACCGATTAAAGAGAAAATTTCAGGATCGGATTTGTTCCCACTCTTGTGTGATATGGCTGCGAAAAAAGGATATAAGATGTTCTTTTTAGGTGCGGCTGAAGGTGTAGCTGCAAAAGCAGCAGAAAACCTTGCAAATAGATTTAAAGGATTACAGGTTGTAGGTGCATACTCTCCGCCATTCGGTTTTGAAAAAAATCAGGATGAGATGGATAAAATTAAATCCATGATAAAAGAGACGGCTCCTCATATTTTGATTGTAGGATTAGGTTGCCCGAAACAGGAAAAGTTTATGTACCACCACTGTAAAGAGCTTGGAGTGCCGGTTTCTTTTGGATTGGGTGCCAGCTTTGACTTTGAAGCAGGAAATATTAAGAGAGCTCCCCGGTGGATGTCCAATCATGGCTTGGAGTGGCTTTTTAGAATTACACAAGATCCAAAGAGAATGGCAAAACGCTATTTGGTGGATAATCGAAAGATTCTTGGTTTAGCGATTAAGTATAGAAAAAGATAAATAGATGGGAGCGAATTATGACAACACTGCAACAACAAAATGTTTTACTTTTCTCAAGAACAATGGGACTTGGTGGAACCGAAAATGTAGTACTGCAACTTTGTGAAATATTAACTCCAGTTGTAAATAAAGTCGTAGTTTGTTCTTGCGGTGGAGTGAATGAAAAGCGGCTAAATGAAATGGGGGTCGTCCATTACACAGTACCCGATATAGAAAAGAAAAATATAAGGAATATTCTTTCGACCTCGAGGAAAATTCAAGGCATCATAAAGAAGGAGCAAATTACAGTTGTTCATGTCCACCATAGAATGGCTGCATTTTATGTAGCATTTCTAAAGATAATGAATAACAGCTTTTCTTTCTTTGCAACAGCACACAATACATTTAATGATAAAAAATGGTTAACAAGGTTTGCCTATAGAAAAGCAATGGTAATTGCTTGTGGAAAAGAAGTAAAAAATAATTTAGTCGAATACTATCACCTCCAAGAAGATAGAGTAGTAGTAATACATAACGCAGTCAAAGCATACGAAAAAGTAATTAAACCAGATAGTCGTTTGGAACAATTAAAAAAAGAAGGATTTGTTTTAGTTGGAAATATTGGAAGACTTTCGGAACAAAAAGGAATGATGTACTTTGTGGATTCTTTTAATTTGGCACATGATAAAGTTGACAATTTGAAATATATTATTGTGGGCCAAGGTGAAGATGAAGAAGTACTAAAGAAAAAGGTTGCAGACGGCCATAATCAAGACAACATTATATTTCTGGGGTATCGTCCGGATATTCAAAACATCATGTCGCAGATGGATTATGTTGTATTGAGTTCCCTGTGGGAGGGACTTCCGTTGACTCCTATTGAAGCTTTTTCAATGCACAAACCTGTGATTGGAACAGCAGTAGATGGTACAAAAGAAATTATTAATAATGGCGTAAATGGCTTTTTAATAGCGCCTAAAGATCCACAAGCAATTGCAGAAAAAGTTATCGAGTTAGCTTTAAGCACAGAAAAACGTTCGATGATGGGGGAAAATGCTTATATGACATACAAAAAAATGTTTGGCTTTGATGTGTTCAAAGATAACATTTTGAATTTTTATAGACAAAACATTGAATCTCGGAGATAAATTTAATGAAAATATTGTATTTTGTAAATTATATAAGGACACTCCCAGTAGTTGCGATTTGTATGGCTTTGAATCTCAACAAAATAATTGAAGAGGATTTGTCGAGAAATATATGGTATGTAGGCATTCAAGATGTGAATTTGAGCAGCTTCAATAAGAGTTTGTTAAGAAATAAGTGTTTTAGAAATATTGTGTGTTATAGAATTTGCAGTGCAAACAAGATGGCATCTCTGCTTTTTAGAGTTCTATATCCAATCAAACAAGATCTGGAAATATATGGAGAAATCGGGGGGGGGTGCACAATTTATCACGGGCACGCTTCTGTTATAAATGTGTACAAAGCAGGTAAAAATTTGTCGGTATATCAGGGGGTAACACTAGGCAATAAAGGAACAGGATCAAGAAGTGTAACAAATCCTACGATTGGTGATAATGTTTCTATCTGTGCAAATGCAACTGTTATCGGTGGCGTGAAAATTGGAAACAATGTAATCATTGGTGCGGGAAGCGTTGTTACTAAGGATATTCCGGATAATTATATCGCGTACGGAAATCCAATGATTTTAAAGAAAAGACAATAATGGAGATTCAAATGAAAAAAGTACTTTGTGTAGCAAATTTTTTGTTTGGAAATGCAAGTGGTGCGCAAAGCCTTGCCAGAGCACATGTAAAAGCATTGTATCAGGCATTTGGGAAAGATAATGTTATAGTTTTTGCTTTGTCAGGAACCGAAAGCGTGGAATCACATGAAAACTTTGTTATAAAGAAAATAGAAAAAAATCTTGCGGCAAGAGTAATTAATTTGCTAATCGGAAACACAGGAAAAATCAATGCGGAAATTATCAATGAGATAATTGAAACAATAAAGTGTCAAGAAATTGAATTGCTATTTGTGGACGATTCAATCTATGGAAATGCAATTAAAATTATAAAGAAAAAATGTCCGCACATTAAAGTTGCGGCGTTTTATCACGATATAAAAAGATATCTAGCAATTGAATGGGCTAAAAAAAATCCAAAAACTATACCTGTTCAACTTTCGTTGATTACTAACGAGAGGAAAACCGCACAGTATGCAGATGTGAACATCGTGCTAAATGAAAGAGAAAGGAATCTATTTGAAAAGTATTACCATAAGATTCCGGAGATGGTTCTGCCGATTATTTTGCCAACACCAGACATAGAAAGGAAAGATATTATTGGAAAACATACTATCTTGTTTGTCGGTGGTTATTATTATCCGAATGTGAATGGTTTCAAATGGTTTGTGGAAAAGGTGCTGCCGTTAATAAAGGTCGATTGTGAAATAGTATTAGTGGGAAACCATATGGATTTATTACAAGATGAATTTAAGTACGATAACAGAATAATAGCTCACGGAAGAGTTGAGGATTTATCACCTTACTATGAAAGGGCGACGCTTGTTATTGGACCAATCTTTGAAGGTGCTGGAATGAAAGTAAAAACAGCTGAGGCACTTTCATATGGAAAAGTATTTATCGGCACGGATGAAAGCTTGATAGGATATAAGGAATTAGCTGGATCTCTACTTGGAAAAAGTATTTTTGTCTGCAATAATGAAATTGAATTTGCAGACGCAATAAACAGCCACAATTTTAACGATGAATTTTGCCAAGATAATTATAATTTCTTTTTGAAAAACTATTCTATAGAGGCTGCAACAGCTAAATTTAAAACATTGCTAGAATAAAGTACGATGGAGGGCATAAAAATGGAGGAAAAGCATAAAGTAAGTGTCATCATTCCAATATATAATGTTCAAGATTATTTGCACGAATGTGTAGAAAGCATAGTACAACAGACTTATAAAAATTTGGAAATTATATTGGTAGATGACGGCTCTCCAGACGCTTGCCCGACCTTGTGTGATGAGTGGGAGAGAAAAGACAATAGAATTATCACGATACATAAGAAAAATGGCGGTTTATCAGATGCTCGTAATGCGGGACTACACAAGGCATCAGGAGATTATGTTTTATATGTGGACAGTGATGATTATTTAGAAAGGGACACCATAGAATGGATGATTTCTTGTGCCCAAAGTTATGAAGCAGAAATTGTGGCTTGTACATATAAGAAAACAGATGACAAAAATATTCAAAAGCTTCTTACAAAACAGCTCGTTAAAGGGACGGGCGTGGAAATGCTCGAATTTGCCTTTGAAAATGAAATTTGGTTTGCGTGGGGAAAGCTAATAAAAACCAATATCGCAAAACAGTGCCCTTTTGTAAAAGGATTGATTTATGAAGATGTTGAAAATACTCCAAGAGTGTTTTTGAAAGCGTCAAAAATAGTGTTTTCTTTAGATGGTCGATACATTTATAGAATTCGCACTGATAGTATTATGGGGGAAAATAAAAATATCCCCAAAAGTGATATTGCAAAAGTAATCGATTTGAATTGTGAATATATTGCAGTTGCAGATATCCCAGCAACGGATAAAAACATCTTGTATAAGAGTCTGTTTAAGCAACTTGTGTACAACTACAATTTAGCTATAAAATCCAATTCAACCAAGGCCATAGATGTTTGTAGAAGGATTGAAGCACTCCTGCGCAAGCATAAGATAAAATGGAGTAGGTGCAATTGTATTTCTGGACAGAGAAAAATCGCCTATTGGCTTTTGAGCGAGTGTCCGGCGTTGTATAGACGTGGATATAGAATTTATAGTGCGAAGTGTAGGGAGATAAAATGAAAAAAGACAGAGGATTCACAATAACAATAAGTACACTCGCATTGATTGCGTTATGGATTGCAATCGTTCCAGTATATTCATTTGGATATCAAATTGCATTGAGGATGAGGTTTTTCTGCACGATTGTTTGTATGGCTTTTATCCTGAGTCACTTCAGATTGGAACTATTAAAACGAACTTGGTATATATGGCTTTATGCAATTGTCACATTAGTGTCGTCAATTCACAATTATGGAGTATGGAGTATTTTGGCACTAATGAATGACTTCTTGCACCCATTTAGTGTGCTTTCTATTTTTTTGGTTCCCTTAATTGTTGCGGACCGTTATGACATAGATAAAGTCGCAAAGATCTTTTTTAAATGCGGATGTGTTTACTTTATTCCAACATTAGCGACGGTTATAATGGCTGGGAGAGTAGATGCTGGTTGGTATGAACCCTATTTTGTGGGGAACAAATTTCTATTGACATACTATTTGCTTACAATGTTTTGTTGTTGGGGAATCATCCATTTTGATGAAATACAGAGCAACTTTAGGACAAGAACAAAGATTATTGTTTTGTGTGTAATTGGAATTGCATTTAGTGCTTATTTATATTGCACAACAGGTGCTGTTTGTTATATTACAGTTCTTTTTTTTATGCTTGTATGGCCAGTAAGAAAAATTTTAGAAAATCCATTTGGAATAACAGTGTCTATTATTTTGTCTGGTGTGTTACCATTGAGTATGGCGGCAATTTTGAGTATTCCACGAATAAATACACTGCTTCTATCCATAAATGAAATCGCAACAATGAATGCTCGTGTCAGAATCTATAGTATCCTGATGAATATTATAAACAAAAAGTATTGGTGGGGTTACGGATATAACACATTGATCGTGAAGGAACAATTGTACAGCAATGCGCAGAATGGTCTGCTGCATATTATGGTTCAGTTTGGTGTGATTGGTGTAGTTGCCCTTGTATTCATGTGTTTTATGGTTACAAGAAATAGAAATAAAAAAAACAGTGCAATTGTTGAATGGTGTGAGTTTTGGCTGTTTGCTCTAGTTGTAGCTGGAATTGTCGAAATTACATTCGGCGTTTTCTTTTATGTTATGTTGTCCTTTATAAATTGTGCTATTAAGGCGAAGGAAATGGGGCGTGCCAAAAATGCCGTATAATGAGAAGATTTCAATTATTATGCCGGCGTATAACGCTGAGAAAACGATAGAAAGAGCAATTGAATCAGTTCAAAGACAGACTTATACAAACTGGCAACTTGTGATTGTAAATGATGGTTCAAAAGATGCGACTCAGACAATTATTGAGCAGAAGTGCGAAACGGACGATAGAATTGAGAGCTACACTATAAACAATTCTGGACCTGCTGAAGCAAGGAACTACGCTTTGAAAAGGACAAACGGAAAATGGATTGCATTTTGCGATGCCGATGATTGGCTGGCTGACAATGCCTTGTTCAGCATGATAGATGCAGTGCAGAATTTTTCTTGTCAATTAGGGGTGTGCTATTATACCGCACCGAGCGGTGAACAGGTGGAAAGTCTCTCAAAAACAGAGATGATTAAGCAATTTCTTGTCAACTCTGAATTGGGAGGCTATCTTTGGAATAAAATTTTTTTGAAAGATATTATTGAAAAATACGATATCAAGTTCGAAAAGAGTATTTATATATGCGAAGATTTACTATTTGTGATTCAATACACCTCACATATCCAGGGATGCGTTATTATCCCACAGAAGTTATATAATTATGATGTCCAGCCAGACGGGTTGACAAGCTCGCAATTTTCAATGAAAAAGGTGACTCAGCTTGATGCACTTGAAAAAATAATTGAAGTGCTAAACGATGATGCAGATGCTGCAAATGCAGAAATATCAAAGAGATTACTCGTTGAAAAGACGATTTTTATTCGTAGAGATGCGATGAAATCTTTGAAGAGTGGAGTTTTGCCAAAAAGGTCTCCAGAATATAAATATATAAAAGAAAAAGCCAACAGAATATGCAGGCGGTACATAAAAGAGTATTTAAAGGAAGAAGATTTCCCTAAAAAATTCAAAGTGATGCTGTTACTATATTGTTTTATATAACGATTTGGCTTGGAAAGAGAGTGTGATTGTGTGAAGAAAATCGGAATACTAACATTCCACAAATCCATCAATTATGGATCGGTTCTACAAGCATTTGCATTAAGCAAATTGTTGAAAAGAAAAGGCTATGAAGTAGAAATAATAGATTATGAACCGGCATCATATAATTCGCAATACAGGATTTTTGAAAAGACTACATCCGTCCACAATGTTGCGGCAAATATACGACGCTTATCGATTTTTGATATCCTATGGAAACAAAAAACGAGTTTTGATAATTTTAGAAAAAAATATCTGCCGTTAAGCAAAAAAAGGTTCACGGCGCAGAATTCGGCAAGTGATTTTGAAGATTTGTATGATGTTGTTATATGTGGCAGCGATCAAATCTGGAACGTAAGAGCAAAAGATTGTGATCCTATTTTCTTCCTGCCCGGAGCACAAAAGTACAAAAAAATAGCATATGCAGCAAGCATAAACACGGCAACATACAATGAGGAACGCTGCAACGAAACACTGCGTAAAGATATACTCGATTTTAAATATATATCAATACGGGAGTATAGCGGGGCTGAAAAATTGGCGGAATTTTTGAATTCTGATAAGGAAATCAAGGTGCAGCCTGATCCTAGCCTTCTTCAAGATAAAAACACTTTCAAAGAAATTGCATCAGGACGAATTGTAAAAGTACCATACATATTTATGTACTGCGCAAATTATCAGGAGTCAACGATACGAGCGGCACAGAAAATATCAGAAAGGTTGCATAAACCAGTATACACAGTACTTGTTTGTAGATCAGCAACACAAATTTCTCGCTTGAAAAAAGCAGGAATTCGGATTATTCGAGATAAAAATCGTCCAGAAGATTTCATCAGCTATATCATGAATGCGGATTTGGTACTTTCCGATTCTTTTCATGGTACGGCTTTTTCCATTATATTTGAAAAACCATTTTACTCCATTAATGATTTTATCAATGGCAAGTTCGTGAATGATGAACGTATTTGTAACATACTGAGTGAACTCGGAATTTTGGAGAGATACGTTAAAGAAACTGATGTGGAAAAAATTAACTTAAATAAAGAAATCAACTATTCTGTTGTAACCAAAAAGAGAATGCAGTTTGCTGAGGCTGCGATAGCAGATTTAATGAATGCGATTGAGACATAATCGCTCAGGAGATTAGAATGGAAATGAACCGAAGCAGAAATGCTACACGTAATATAATATTTGGAGTTATCCTGAAAATATATCAATTAGTACTTCCGTTTGCAATGCGTACCATTATCATGTACGAGTTGGGCGTAAAGTATCTGGGATTAAACAGCCTCTTCACATCAATTTTGCAGGTTTTAAATCTTGCAGAGTTGGGAGTTGGCAGTGCGATGGTGTTCTCCATGTACAAGCCTATTGCCCAAGAGGACTCAAAAACCATATGCGCCTTGATGAAACTTTATAAGATTTATTATCGGGTGATTGGTCTGGTTGTTCTTGCAGCCGGATTGGTATTGTTGCCGTTCATTCCGAAGTTGATTGCAGGCGACGTCCCTGACGGCATCAACATTTATGTTTTGTATTTACTGAATTTACTGGCAACAGTATTTACGTACTGGTTATTCGCGTATAAAAACAGCATTTTGCAGGCACATCAGCGACAGGATGTTGTCAGCAAAGTGACAATTGTTACAGATACATGCAAATATATTTTGCAGATTGGGATGCTCTTTGCCTTTCATAATTATTATTACTATGTATGTGTTTTGTTGCTTTCGCAGATATTCAACAACATCTTGACAGCAATTGTTTCCAATAAGCTGTATCCACAGTTTCAGGCAGAAGGAAAACTTCCAAAAGAAACAGTCAAGGAAATCAATCAAAAAATCAAAGATTTGTTTACTTCAAAATTGGGCTTTACAATTGTAAGTTCTGCGGACACCGTTGTCATCTCGGCTTTTTTGGGATTGGAAGCCCTAGCAATTTACCAGAATTACTACTATATCATCAATGCGGTTATGGGCTTTGTTGCCATCGTATATTCCTCCATCACGGCAGGTGTTGGAAACAGTATGATTGTTTATGATACGGAGAAGAACTATCGTGACTATCGCATATTTACCTTCTTGGCATGTTGGATTACTGCTTTTTGTGTGAGTTGCTTTTCGGGATTGTTTCAACCATTTATGAAGATTTGGATGGGAAAAGACCTGCTGTTGCCATACCCTTTGGTAATCCTGTTGTGCGTTTACTTTTGGGTCTATGAATACATTATGATGGCGAGTGTTTACAAAGATGCTGGAGGAATCTGGCACGAGGATCGTTTCCGACCGCTTCTTTCCGGCCTGGTAAATTTGAGCTTGAATTTGCTTACTGTTAAATTTTTGGGCCTTTACGGAATCGTACTCTCCACAATCATTAGCATGGTTGTTATCAGTGCACCATGGATTACATCGAATATATTTAAGCTGATTTTCAAAAAAAGTGCAAAAGAATACGTTGTAAAGTTGGGATATTACCTGCTTACGGCAATTGTAGCAACAACAGTAACTAATATTATAATTAAATTTATCCCCGATAATGGTTGGCTTTGGTTCGTTGTAAAGGCAGCGGTATGTGTTGTAGTATCAAATAGCATTATTTTTATGATGCTGTTAAAGGTTTCTGAATTCTCAGATGCAGTGTCTTTGATTGCCAAAATGTTTCATGCAGAGAAGCTTGTTCAAAAGCTTAAACTAAATAAGGAAAGTGAAAAATGATAGAATTATTTGCGGAAAAGAAAAATTGTTGTGGATGCGGAGCCTGCATGAATGTCTGCCCAAAGAGTGCGATTCATATGGAAAAAGATGAATATGGCTTCGTTTATCCTGAAATCAATATAGAACAATGTGTTGAGTGCGGAGCCTGTAAAAGAGTTTGTGCATTCCAAAATAAAACGACGCAGAACAAGCCGCAGCGGGTTCTTGCAATTGCTGGCAAAAACGACAGTCTCGTAAAAAAATCAGCATCAGGTGGCTTGTTTGCGACGATAGCACTGGCGGTGCTGGAACAGGGCGGGTGTGTTTACGGTGCAGTCATGCTGCACGAGAACCATAAACTGCGTATTCATCATGTCTGCTGTGAAACGAAGGAAGAACTTGAACGTTTACAAGGCTCAAAATATGTGCAAAGCTCGCTTGGAAGTATTTTCAAAGATGTACAGGAAAAGCTGAAAAAAGGTAAGACTGTTCTTTTCTCCGGTACACCATGTCAGGTTGATGCATTGAAGTCTTATTTAAGAAAAGATTATGAAAAACTGCTTACTGTGGATATTATTTGTCATGGAGTTCCAAGCGAACAGTTCTTTAATGATTATATCCACTATACGGAAAAAAAACTTAGTGGCGAAATATTGGATTTTAAATTCCGCGATAAGTCAATGGGTTGGGGATTGAATGCAAAAGCAGATTATGTAAATGCAACGGGAAAAATTAATGGATATTCAGTTTCTTATTTGGATTCATCGTATTACGACCTATTTTTGAACGCTAAAATATACAGAGAAAACTGCTATCACTGTCCATATGCCACGCAAAAAAGAGTGGGTGATATTACAATAGGTGACTATTGGGGAATCGAAGATGAACATCCTGAGGTCTTGTTGCAAAATGGCGGTAGCCTAAGCGAGCAAACGGGCATTTCGGTTATGATGCTTAATACAGACAAGGGAGCAGACTTTTTTGAAAGCGTAAAAGATCAGTTTACTTATTATGAATCGACCTTTGAAAAAGCTGCAAAGCGGAACACGCAGTTGGTTCATCCGGTAAAGCATACAAAAGCAAGAGAAAAAGTTCTGAAGCTATATAAAAAATGGGGATATAAAGGAGTTGAATTTTACTTTTGGTGCCGCATTCCAAAGCAAAAGGCCAAAAATATGGTTCGGCGTGTTTTGCCCAAAACGACCCGACAAAAAATCAAGAAATTATTACATAGATAAACAAATCGGAGGAATCAGATGTTAGAAAACGGTGATTTGGTATCAATTGTGATACCAGCGTACAATACAGAGCAATATATCCAGCCGATGATTGATTCATTGAAGAAGCAAACATACAAAAATTTACAAATAATTTTTGTGGATGATGGCTCCCGTGATGACACAGCGAAAATCATTAAAAAGTATCAGGCAGAAGATTCAAGAGTTGAATACTATTATCAGGAAAATCAGGGCGTTTCAAAGGCCAGAAACTTTGGGTTGGATAAAGTAAATGGAAAAAAATTATTTTTCTTTGATTCGGATGATACATTTGAAAACGATTTGATCGAGAGCTGTGTAAAATTTGCAATTGCTCAGAATGTGGACGCTGTACTGTATGGATATGCAGATAAAGTGTCAGGAAAAAAGGAAAATGAACATGTCTTTGAGTTACATGGAAGTTTCCGAGACGATCAGATTGCAAAAGAGGTGATTCCTTCTTTTCTGGGACATTCATACGAGGATGTAAATGAGTGGTTAAAAGGAAAAAAAGGTTTACGCACTGGAAAAGAGCATACGGCACTTTGGAGAATCATGCTGGATGTTGAGACGATAAAAAAGAATAATCTTCAATTTGACGCTTCCCTTTCTCTGGGAGAAGATACTAAATTTATCAATACCTATCTGCTATTTGCTGAATCAATTGGAGTTCTGGAACGAACCCTTTATTACTTGACAATTCGGGAGGGCAGTGCGAATGTTACGAGTAATGGAAATCCGATTCTCATGACAAAAAATAAAATCAAATTAATTGATGCTCGTAAACAAATTGATTCGATGGCAATAAAAGGCGGAATCAATACAAATGAATTTTGGCAAGGGACTTTGATTTTTTCAGCGGTTCAGCTTGCGTTGAGGCTTTCACATAATTCAAAAGCATCTTCAAAAGAAAATTATGATATTTATATTGAATATCTTAATAATCCGGATGTCCAGATGGCAGTAAAAACCTTTTCGCCTGTTGTAGTAGTGAAAGCGATTCCGTTCTATATGCTGAAATGGAATATGGGGAAATTGTTGTTTCATCTGTGTAAATTGCTGCCTGAAAGTGTAATGAATCGGTTTTAATAAAATGGAAGGAGATAATGCCATAGTTAATGGCGTTAAATAATATGAAAACAGCAACTATAACATTTCATGCGCCTAATAATAACGGCTCGTTTCTTCAAGCTTATGCGTTACAAAAATATATAACAACTCATTTTGACAACATTGAAAATGATATTATTGATTTTCAGCCAGAAGCACAGCAACAACAATATGCTGTCTTTAGGAAAATTCATTCTAAAAAAGATATATTAAGAAATTTAATATCAGTACAGCATTATAAAGCAATATCTAAGAGAAGTGCATCATTTTCAGAAATGAGGAAGAAACATTTGAAAATGACGCAACGTTGCACTTCGACAGAGGAAGTACTAGAAATTGCTGGTAAATATGATTTAGTTATAGCTGGAAGCGATCAGATTTGGAATACGACTGCAAGAGATTTTTCGGAGGCTTTTTTTCTTCCGGGTATTTCCAAGAAGGCTACATATGCTGTAAGCTGTGGTTCACATTTAAACGAAGTTGATTGTGATAGGATTTGTAGTGCTATGGAGACATTTGAGAATGTTTCAGTAAGAGAAATTGACACGAGAGAATTTCTTGAAAAGCATACAAAAAGAAGCATTGAGACCGTTTTAGATCCTACATTTTTGCTTACAAAAGAAGATTATTCGGGACTATACGATAAAGAGCGTATCTTAAAAGAAAAGTATATATTCCTTTATACGATCAACTATGATGAAGATGCATTAAAACAGACAGTAAGAGTAGCTGAGAGGATGGGGGGGTGCAAAATTGTAACGCCCTTTACGGGATATAGTGCCATAAAGGCTAAAAAGTATGGAATAAAAGTCATGTGGGATGTAGCACCAGACGCTTTTTTAAATCTGATTGAAAATGCA
>ERZ894199.448-NODE-448-length-19440-cov-9.183131_pt1 | contig 19440 bp, 13 predicted proteins | sample MGYA00380285_ERZ894199 | MGnify/ENA primary metagenome ERZ894199 (study PRJEB32331, sample SAMN06328447) | human gut metagenome | biome: human gut microbiome; feature: stool | host: Homo sapiens | collected 2012-01-17 ... | reverse complement strand
GCACTTGACTTATAATTATAATATAATTATATTATAGATATGGAAAGTGAGGTCTGTGTTATGCTCAAAGAGTACGATTTCAGCAATGCAAGAAAGAACCCCTACGCCAAGGCGCTGAAAAAACAGATCACCATTAACATTGACGGCAATACCATTGATTACTTCAAGGAGCAGGCCGAAGTGGTGGGCATCCCTTACCAGACCTTGATCAATTTGTACTTGAAAGACTGCGTTGCCAATAACCGTCATTTGTCTCTGTCGTGGCAGTGAGAAGAAAAACAGGCTCGTCCGGTTTTGCTCCGGACGGGCTTTTTGTTTGCAACTTTCCCATAAAAGATGCAAAAAAGGCTGTGATGTGGTACAATAAAAGATAGATTTTATCGAAAGAAAGGAACCTTTGGATGCAGCTGTTTGAACTGGTCAGCCCGCGGCTGTTCCGCCCGCTGGCGGGGCCCAACCGGGCGTTTTATGCGGAGCTGCTGCTCCTGCTGTGGGAGGAGTGCCGCCACACGGCGGATTACTCCATCTCCCGGGCAGAAGCGGTGAGCCGGGCCGAGGATTACTTTGCGGCGCTGGCAAAGCCGCTGGCACTGGATGCCGATGACGCGGGCGACGAAGCCGAACAGCCCACCCGGGATCCCCATACCCTTGCGCTGGGCTTTCTGCTCCGCCTGCGCCGCACCGGCTGGCTGGAAGAGCAGCCCGGCAGCTATGAGGAAGAGCCTGCCCTTGCCTTTGTGCCTGAGGTGGCTCCTCTGCTGGAAGCGCTGGAAGAGATCCTGAACCCGCGTGTTGTCACCTACACCGGCAAGCTGTACAAGGCATGGCAGCTGCTGCAGAACATCGGGGAGGAAAAGAGCCCCTATGAGAATGTTCTGCGGGAGGTGGCCTCCGATCTGGAAGCACTGAACAAGTCCCTGCGGGCGCTGAACGCATCCATCGGGCATTATATCGACCGGCTCACCCGCAACCGCACCCCGCAGGAGGTGCTGGAACTCTTCGACCAGTACGAGGAAAAGGTGGTGGCCGCCGCTTACCACCGCTTCAAGACCAGCGATAACCTGTTTAACTACCGCGCTTATCTGGAAGAGGATCTGGACGACTGCGAGGCAGAACACCTGCCCCGGCTGGCGCTGGATTACGCCCGGGTGGAGCGCTGTGCCCCCGGCGAAGCCGCCCCTGCCGTGCGTGCCCTCATCCAGAAACTGCGGGATTCGCTGGAAGAGATGAGCACCCTGATGCGCCAGATCGACCAGAGCCACATCCGCTACCGCAAGCGGGCCGTGCAGCGGGCACAGTTCCTGCTGCTGAGCGACCGCTCCTCGCAGGGCAGTGTCACCGCCCTGCTCCGCCGCTATGCCGAGGAGATCAAAACGCCCGACCAGCTGTTCGCGCCGGATGACGGCCCGGTGGCAAAGCACCTGCACCTCTACCCGGCGGCGGTGTTCGGGGCAAAGCCCCTCTACCCGCCCGCCGCGCCCCGCAGCGAAACGCCGCTGGCCCCGGTGCGGCAGGCCGGGCTGGATGAGGAGCAGCTGCGCAAAGAACAGCAGCTGCTGCTGGATTACGCCCGGATGGCCGTGACTGAGGAAAACGTGGGCCTGCTGGCAAAACAGGCCCTTGCCGCCCGCAGTGCGGTGGCCGCCTCTACGCTGGCGGAGGAATACCCCCGCGATTTTGCCCGCATCATCGGCCTGCACACCTACTCGCAGTCGCCGCGCCGGGCTTACGATATCACCCTTACCGGAAACTGGGTCGAACGGGGCGGCTTCCGGTTTGAAGAGTTTATTCTGACACCCCGCAGGGAGGACGCTGACCATGGCCGAACCGAATAAAATGCTGGAAGAGACCGCAAACTATCTGCTCAACCACTGCTTTGTGCTGGGCGGCGTGGAGGATCAGCGGGCAAAATACCTCTATGTGCAGGATCATCTGCCCGAGGTGCGGGCCGTGTTCGCGCCGCTGGGCTATGCGGTAACGCTTTACCCGGCTCCGCTGCAGGCGGCGGCGCTGGTCAACGAGCATGAGGGCAGCCAGGCCCGGCTGCTGAAATACGAGAGCATCCTGCTGCTGGTGCTCCGCCTGCTCTACCTGCAAAAGCGGGAGAGCCTTGCCGCCAGCGCCGATCAGGTGCTGGTCACGGTGGAAGAAGTGCAGACGGAGCTGCAGAAGATGAACCTGCCCCGGCGGCTGGATCAGCGCACGCTGGAAGAGCTGATGCGCACCCTGCGCAGGTATAATCTGGCCCGCCCGGTGGGGCGGCTGACCGGTCTGGACAGCCGCATCGAGGTGTTCCCCACCGTGCTGCTGGCTCTGCCGGACGCAGACCTTGCCGATGCCGCCGCCGAGAGCAGCCGCACCCGGGAGGAACTGGCCCTCTACGAGCGGCCTGACGGAGATGCCAGCGGGGAGGAAGAAGAATGATCGAATTAAAGCGCCTGAAGCTTATCAACTGGCACAACTTTGAAAATGTCACCTTCGATTGTGCCCGTCTGACTTATATGATCGGTGTCAACGCGGTGGGCAAGACCACCATTCTGGATGCTATCCGCTACTGCCTGACCACCAACCGCAATTTCAATGCCCTGGGCAATAAAAAGAGCGGCCGCACCCTGCAGGGCTCTGTCCACGCCAAGCAGCGCGGCGAGAACGCCTACCGCCGCCCGGGCCGCACGGTGGCATATATCGGTGCCGAGTTCTGGGATACCGTCAAGCGGACAAACTTTGTCATCGCTGTCCGGGTGGAATCCGAGGGCCCCATGCAGGAGCTCCACCCCGGCGACCAGACCTGGTACATCTCCGAGGACGGCATCACGCTGGAAAAGCTGCCCTTCCTTGATCCGCGCACCGGTGCCCCCAGCGCCAAGGAGGACTTCAAGCCCGCCGTGGGCCGTATGTCCTACACCCGCAGCCCCAGCGAGGCCCGGGACCGCATCTGCCGCGCCCTGGGCATTGGCCGCGCCTCCAGCCCGCTGGGCAAAAAGTTCAACGAAGTGTTCCAGATGGGCACCAGCATGGACGAGATCCCCAACTTCCGGGAGTTCCTGTACCAGTACATCCTGCCCCAGCCTGAGCTGGATCTGGAAGCGCTGCAGGGCGACCGGGTGGAGCTGGAAAACCTCCACGCCGTTCTGGCCGAGGCCCAGACCCGTGCCGCCGCGTTGGAACAGATCGTGGCGTATGGCCGGGAAGCTGCTGCCAAAGAGACGGATGCCCTTGTCAACCGGGGCGCGGCCCTGCTGGCCCGCGCCGAAGCGGATGCCGGTGAGGATGCCTCCTGGCAGAGCCATCTGGATGCAGGCCGCCGCCAGCTGGCCGACCTGAACGCAAAATACGAGGCCGCCAAGAACGACGAAGCCGAAGCCCGCCGGGCCTATCTGGCGGCCCACGGTGCGGCCGGTGACAGCGGCGCGGGCCGGGCACTGGATGCCCTGACCGAGGAGCTGGCCCGGAAAAAGAGCGCGCTGGATGCAGCGGCCCGGACAAGGAACGGTCTGGAAGCGACTGCAGATACCATCACCGGCCTGCTGACCCAGCTGAACCGCAGCGGCTTTGCGGTGGAGAAGGAGCTTTGGCCCCAGCGCCTGACGGCGGAACATCTCCCCACCCTGACCGAGGCGCTGGCCTGCATCGAAAAGCCGCTGGAGGAGCAGTATTTTGCTGCCCGGCAGGCTTCGGCGGATCTGGCAAAAGAGCAGGAGGCCCTGCGGGCCGAGCTGAACGCCGTGTCCGGCGGCAAGTGGGTCTACCCCCACGGCGATGCCGCCACCAAAGTGCGGGATGCCGTGAATGCCGAGCTGAAAAGCCGCGGCATGACAGCGGATGCAAAGATCTTCTGTGAGCTGCTGACCGTGGCCGACGAGAGCTGGCAGGACTGTGTGGAGGCCTGCCTGGGTGACCGCCGGTTCGATATCCTTGTGCCACCTGCCCACTACGCCGCCGCCAAGAGCGCCTTTGTGGCGCTGGGCGACCGGGTGGGGCCCATCAGCCTGCTGGATACCCCAGGCATCCGCAAGGCGGACCGCCATGCGGAGACGGCCCCCGCCGACAGCCTTGCCGCTCAGGTCACCAGCGAGAACCCGCTGGCCGCCCAGTATGCGGACACCATCCTGCGCCGCATCGTCTGCTGTGACACCCCCGATACGCTGGAACATTTCCCAGACAGCGCCACCAGGGACCTGCTGCGCCACCATCCCTTCCGGCTGGAACGCCTGCGCAGGCCCCAGCGCTATATCGGTCTGGATGCCCGCAGGGAGCGTGCCGACGCGCTGGAAGCACAGCTTGCCGCCCAGGCCGACCGCTGCCGCGAAGCCGCCCAGACCGAAAAGACCCTGAAATCTGCCTACGACCAGTACCAGAACGTCCTGCGGGGCCATGCGCTGGAACAGCTGGCCGAACTCTGGGCCAGCCGGGCCGCGCTGGATGCCGCCCGTGCCGACTACGCCGCGCAGGAGCAGAAGCTGGCGGACTGCCGCGAGAACCCCATGCTGCAGCAGCTCTACCGCGAGGAAGAAGCCCGGGAAGCCGCATGGGAGACTGCCCGCAAGGCCGTGGAGCAGGTGGGCGGCGATATCCGCGTCTGCGAAAAGCAGATCGCATCCTGTGAGGCAGAGCAGGGTAAGGCGGTGGAGACCGCCGCACAGAGCCGGGAGGCGGCAGAGGCATTCTTTGCACAGCACCCGCTGCTGGAGCCTTTGGCACAGGAACGCAAAAAGGGCCTGATGACGGGCGGGCGCACGGCCCGTGCCGCCGCACAGACTGCCGAAAAGGCACAGACCAGGCTGGACGATGCCCTGCGAGCTTATCTCACTTCCACGCTGGAACCTGCCCAGAGGGATTACAACGAACACTACGTCTGCGATTATCCGCTGGGTCTGGCCGGGGTGGAGCAGTACCGTGCCCAGCACGACAGCCTTGTCCGCATTGATCTGGAACGCTACGCCGCCCGGCTGGAGCAGGCACAGCGGGACTGCAAGGACCGCTTCCGCAAGGATATCCTCTTCCGGATGAAGGATGATATCTTCAACGCCCGCCGCCAGTTCCGGGAGCTGAACAAGGTGATGGAGCAGCTGACCTACGGCGAGGAAGTCTACCGCTTTGAGCTGGAGCCCAGCCGTGACCCCCAGCTGGCCGCCTTCTATCAGGTCATTGTGGACAAGGGCAACCAGCAGATGACCGATGGCGACTCGCTGGACAACCTTGCCGCCACCGCTGACCCCGTCTACGAGCGGCAGGTGGACGCGCTGATGGAAAAGATCATGGCCGATGTGGACGAGAACACCCGGGCCCGGCAGGAGGGCCGCACCACCTCCGGTGCCACCCTCTCGGATTATGTGGACTACCGCACCTATCTGGACTATGACATCAAGGTGACCAACACCGTCTCGGGCCAGCAGGCCTATCTTTCCCGCGTCAGCCGCGATTCCTCCGGCGGCGAGAACCAGGCTCCCTTCTATGTGGCCATCTGCGCCAGCCTACTGCAGATCTACCAGAAGAGCGAGAACAGCATCCGCCTTGTCCTGCTGGACGAGGCCTTCAGCAAGATGACCAGTGACCGCATCCGCCCCATGATGGAGCTGTTCCGCCGCCTGCAGCTGCAGGTGCTGCTCATCTCCACCGTGGAAAAGAGCACGGCCATCCAGCCCTACTGCGATATTACCTATTCCATCGTGCGCCACGGCGATGCCAACGCCATTGCGCCGTTCTACCGGGCCGGCACCCTTGCCGATGCCCCGGAAAAGGAGACTGAATATGAATAACACCCTTGCAAACATCTGGCTCTTTGCCACCCACTGGACCAAGCTGGATGCTTTTGATACCGAGGAAGAGCTCAACGATGAACTGGAGCTGCTCCAGCGCCAGAGCCTGCCCACCAAAGTCCGTCAGGTCACGGATAAGGAAGGCAGGGAACAGTTCCTCCTTTACGTCAAACAGGCCGACCGCGATTACGCCCGCTACTGCACCGGCTGGCGGCCCGGCGGGATGATGTGATCCACCCCTGCAAAAAGGAGAATCCATGTCAAAACAGAAAATCCAACTTTCGGATCACTTTGATTATTCACGGCTGATCCGTTTTGTGCTGCCCTGCATCGGCACCATGCTGTTTACTTCCATTTACGGCATTGTGGACGGCCTGTGTGTCTCGAATTTTGTGGGCAAAACGGCCTTTGCGGCAGTCAACCTCATCATGCCCGTACCCATGCTGGTGGGCACAGTGGGCTTCATGCTGGGCACCGGCGGCAGCGCCATTGTGGGCATCACGCTGGGTGAGGGCGATAAAGCCCGTGCCGACCGCTATTTCAGCCTGTTTATGTCAACGGCGCTGATCGCCGGCATCGTGCTGTCCGTGCTGGGGATGCTGCTGCTCCGGCCGGTGGCCCTGATGCTGGGTGCAGAAGGTGAGATGCTGGACTACGCCCTGCGCTATGGCCGGGTGCTGATGCTCAGCCTGCCCACCTTTATCCTGCAGAATATGTTCCAGAGCTTTTTTGTCACCGCCGAAAAGCCGCATCTGGGCTTTTACTTCACGGTGGGCGCGGGCTGCACCAACATGGTGCTGGACGTGCTGCTGGTGGGTATCCTGCACTGGAGCGTGGAGGGTGCCGCCATTGCCACCATGCTCAGCCAGGTGGTGGGCGGCCTGCTGCCGGTGTTCTACTTCCTCAACCGGAAAAACACCAGCCTGCTCCACCTCTGCCGCACGCAGTTTGAGGGCGGTGTGCTGCTGAAAGCCTGTGTGAACGGCTCCTCTGAGCTGATGACCAACCTTTCCATGTCGCTGGTGAACATCCTGTACAACTATCAGCTGCTCCGTTTTGCGGGCGAGGATGGCGTGGCCGCCTATGGTGTGATCATGTACGCATCCTTCCTGTTCGTGGCAGTGTTTGTGGGCTACGCCGTGGGCAGTGCGCCCATCGTCAGCTACCACTATGGTGCCAATAACCGCAAAGAGGTCAACAACCTCTACCGCAAGAGCCTGAAGCTCATCGGTGTGGTTGCGGTGGTAATGACCATCGGCTCCATGTTCATCATCCCCCATGTGGCCCGCTTCTTTGTGGGCTATGATGAAAACCTGCTCATTCTGACCACCCGGGCCTTCCGGCTCTATGGCCTGAGCTTCCTCATCATGGGGTTCAACGTCTATGCGTCCTCCTTCTTCACGGCCCTGGGCGACGGTGTGACCAGTGCACTCATCTCGTTCCTGCGCACCCTGCTGTTCCAGGTGGCGGCGGTTCTGCTGCTGCCGTTCCTGCTGGGCATTGATGGCATCTGGCTGGCCGTGACAGCCGCCGAGCTGGCCGCTTTGCTGGTCAGCATCGGCATGTTCATCACCAGAGACCAGCAGTTCCATTACCGCAAGGCGGAATAACCGCAAACAAAGAAAGGACCCTCGGCGGGTCCTTTCTTTGTTCAGAATGTAAACTCCACGAACGCGCAGTTTTTGATGCCTGCCGCCGCGTACTCCTCGTTGGTCATATCGTAAAAATAGGACTGCACCACCCGGGCAATGCCGTTGTGGGCCACCAGCAGGTAGGTCTTGTCGGTGTCGGCCCGGAGCTCGTCCAGCAGGTTGTAGATGCGCTGGGCCAGCTGCATCATGCTCTCGCCGCCGGAGTAGCGGTCGGCAAAGTGGGTCTTGGAGATGCGGAACTCCTCGCCGTTCCGGGGCGTGCCCTCGTAGCGGCCAAAGCACTGCTCCCGGAGCCGGGGCTCACACCGGGCAGGAATGCCGGTGGCCTCTGCAATGGCCCGGGCGGTGTCGGCGGCGCGGGACAGGGGAGAGTACAGGATCTCATCGATGCGGAGGCCGCTGGTCCGGAGCTTTTCGCCCAGCTCCCGGGCCTGGGCGCGGCCTTTTTCGGTCAGGGGGCTGTCGGTCATGCCGCAGATCTTGTTTTCCACGTTCCACACGGTCTCGCCGTGGCGGGTGAAATAGACCTTGTGCGCCGCTTTGGCCAACCTGTGATCCCGCAGGGTGACGGTGCTGCCCTCGTTGATGTCCAGCCGGGTCAGCTCGGCATCCGGGTAGGGGAGAACCCGCTGCGTGCCGTCGGCAGCTTCCAGCAGGACATCACAGAGCACGGGCTGGCCCTCGGGCAGCTCCTCGCAGCCATAAAGCTGCTCCTCAATGCGCAGAACGCGGTAGTTTTTTTCTTCCATCCTCTTCGACCTCTTTCGGGCAGATTGTTTCTTACATTATAAAACGGCAGCGGGGCCCCGTCAACGCTTGACAGCCCCGTGTGCCGCCTGATAAACTAGGCGCAAGGGAAAAAACGCCAAAAGGAGAGAAAAAGTTGAACATTACAGAACTGCGGTATCTTGTCGCCATCATGGAATGCGGATCTGTGAGTGCGGCGGCAAAGCGGCTGTATGCCGCTCAGCCCAACGTGAGCAAGGCGCTGAAAAATCTGGAAGAAGAATATCATCTCCGCATTTTTGAGCGGTCATCCACCGGCATGATCCCCACGGAGCAGGGACGGCATTTCATCGAGCAGGCCGAACGGGTGCTGCGGGAGGTGGATCGGCTGGACCAGAGCGTGCAGGAGGCGCAGGAGCGCTGCGCCGAGCTGCGGGTAATGATCCCCCACGCCACCTATGCCTCCTATGCGGCGGTGGATTATCTGGAGAAGGTGTCCTCCATAGAACGGCTCCACATCCACATCCGGGAGGGCGGCTCCATGGAGGCACTGGATCATGTCCTGCGGCAGGGGTATCATCTGGCTCTGCTGCGGTACGCCGTGGAGGATGATGAGCACTATACCCATTACTGCGCCCGGCGGGGCCTGAAAATGGAACCCATTATGGATTTTGAATACAGTCTGCTGACCAACCGGGACGGCCCGCTGGCCCGGAAGGAGATCCGCGACCTGTCTGAGCTGGACAAGTATATGGAGATCCTCCACGATGATTTCCAGCTGCCCGGCGAGGAGGGCGGCGACGGTGTGCGCTGGCATGTCAACCCGGAGCGCCGCATCCATGTGTATGAGCGGTGCAGCCAGTTCTCGATCCTGCAGCGGCTGCCCACGGCCTACATGTGGGCATCGCCCATGCCCCGCAGGGCACTGGAGCAGTACCATCTGGTGCTGAAGAAGTGCCCGGCCCAGCGCCAGCAGATGCGGGATGTGCTGGTCTACCCGGACAAGGGCCGCCTGCGCCCCGAGGAGCAGGCCTTTGTGGATCTGCTCCACAAGGAAGCGGCTTCCACCGTGAAATAAAGGGGCTTTCCGGCTAAGGCACGGCAAAGGTTGCTTCCTTTGGAATTGACAAAAAAACCAATAAATGGATAAAAAACCGGGCGAAAATGAGCGCCCGGTTTTATTTTTGCTGATAAATGGTCAAAAAATAAACGGAAAAGCGGCAAAAATTCTTTGCAGCTATATCGAAAACGATATGGCCCCATGCCGGAAAGATATTTCTCCGCTGGAAAAAAGTGTGCTACCATGAGGCCAGAAAAGAGCCCCGGGTATGCGGCAGAATGGGGCCGCGGCCGGCAGGGGCAAAAAGGAGGTTTCTGGTATGATTAGTTTCCTGCTCTGTCTTGCGATCCTGGTGGGCGGATACTTCGTCTATGGCAAGATCGTGGACAATACCTTCGGCCCGGACGACCGTGAAACGCCTGCTGTGCGCATCAACGACGGCGTGGACTATGTCGTGATGCCCCAGTGGAAGCTGTTCCTCGTCCAGCTGCTGAACATTGCGGGCCTTGGCCCTATCTTTGGTGCCATGCAGGGCGCTTTGTGGGGCCCCGTGGTGTTCCTGTGGATCACCTTCGGCACCATCTTTGCCGGTGGTGTGCATGACTACTTCTCCGGCATGATGAGTGAGCGCAATGACGGTGCTTCCATCGCGGAGATCACCGGCAAATACTTAGGCCCCGTGATGCAGAACGTGATGCGTGTATTCTCTGTTGTGCTGCTGATCATGGTGGGCACCGTGTTCGCCGTCGGCCCCGCCGGTCTGATCGTTGAGCTGTGCAGCCAGAGCGGCGCATCCGGCGTAATGACCTCGCTGCTGTTCTGGCTGGTCATCATTCTGACCTACTACTTCATCGCGACTTTTATCTCCATCGATGCGGTCATCGGCAAGATCTACCCCGTGTTCGGCATCTGCCTGATCATCATGGCCATCGGTGTCATCTTTGGCATCTTCACCAACCCTGCCTATACCATCCCCGAGATCTGGGATCACTTCGGCAGCATGCACCCGTCGGGCACGCCCATCTGGAGCTTCATGTTCATCACGGTTGCCTGCGGCGCGATCTCCGGCTTCCACTCCACCCAGTCGCCTCTGATGGCCCGCTGCATGAAGAGTGAGAAGCAGGGCCACTTTGTGTTCTATGGTGCCATGGTCTGCGAGGGTGTCATTGCCCTGATCTGGGCCGCTGCAGGCTGCTCTCTGTACGAGGTCACCGATGGCCTGAACACCGGTCTGGCACAGGCACTGGCAATGGGTCAGTCCAAGGCCATCTATGATGTCTGCTCCAAGACCATGGGCGGCGTGGGCATCGCACTGGCCATGATCGGCGTGGTCGTCTGCCCCATCACCTCCGGCGATACCGCCTTCCGTTCCGCCCGCCTGACCCTGGCCGACTGGTTCAAGATCGATCAGGACAGCTACGGCAACCGCCTGAAGCTCTGCATCCCCGTGCTGGGCGTGGGCGCTTTCCTGGGCATCGGCAACGCGCTGGGCTTCATCAATTACACCGTGATCTGGCGCTACTTCAGCTGGACCAACCAGACACTGGCGATGATCGTTCTGTGGGCCGCTTCCATGTACCTGTTCAAGGAGAAGAAGAACTACTGGATCACCGCAGTGCCCGCTACCTTTATGAGCGCTGTGTCCGCTACTTACTTCGTGCTGGCTCCCGAGTGCCTGGGCGGCCTGCTGAACCATAAGACTGCTGAGGGCGCTATCGTCTATAACACCGCAGTTGCTTACCCGGTGGGCATCCTCTTTGCGATCGCCATGCTGGCGCTGTTCCTCTATGCAACCAAAAAGCAGACGGTGAAAAAGACTGCATAATTGACATTTCCCCCTCTTCATCCATCCCGATACCCATTCGCAACCGCAAAAGCCGCCTGCCGGGCCGTTCGGCAGGCGGCTTTTGCTTGTGCAGAGAAACAACGAATTGCGGCAAAAAGAACAGGAATGCAGACAAGATGCACAAAAATATGCCAAAAAGTTTGGCAGGGTGCACTGAAAACGGAAAAACACCCGCTGAAACGATTTCGGAAAAGAAGTTTTGCCGAGGATACGTTAAAAAATATTTGCCGGGATTCCCGGGAACGGCTGACTTATATAGTTTTTGATATAAGGGCCATTCTGGAAGGATATTACCAGACTTATGAAGATTGTGTTAACATAGGGCCAAGGAATGGCCGTGACGGGGCAGAATGGGGCTCCGGGCACGGACGATAAAAGGAGGTTTCTGGTATGATTAGTTTCTTACTCTGTCTGGCGCTCCTGATCATCGGCTACTTTGTCTATGGCAAGATCGTTGACAATACGTTCGGACCGGACGACCGCGAAACTCCTGCTGTGCGCATCAACGATGGCGTTGACTACGTTGTGATGCCCCAGTGGAAGCTGTTCCTCGTCCAGCTGCTGAACATCGCAGGTCTGGGTCCCATCTTCGGTGCACTGCAGGGTGCTCTGTGGGGCCCCGTGGTGTTTCTGTGGATCACCTTCGGCACCATCTTTGCCGGCGGCGTGCATGACTACTTCTCCGGCATGATGAGCGAGCGCAACGACGGCGCTTCCATCGCTGAGGTCACCGGCCGCTATCTGGGCCCCGTGATGCAGAACATCATGCGTGTGTTCTCTGTTGTGCTGCTGATCATGGTCGGTACCGTGTTCGCAGTTGGCCCCGCAGGCCTGATCGTGACCCTGTGCAAGAACGGCGGTATGTCCGGTCTGCTGACCACCACCCTGTTCTGGCTGATCATCATTCTGGCCTACTACTTCATCGCAACCTTTATTTCCATCGATGCCATCATCGGTAAGATCTACCCCCTGTTCGGCATCTGCCTGATCATCATGGCAGTGGGCGTTATCTTTGGTATCTTCACCAACCCCGCCTACACCATCCCCGAGATCTGGGCAAACTTCAGCAATATGCACCCCTCCAACACCCCCATCTGGAGCTTCATGTTCATCACCGTTGCCTGTGGTGCTATCTCCGGCTTCCACTCCACCCAGTCGCCTCTGATGGCTCGCTGCATGAAGAGTGAGAAGCAGGGCCACTTCGTATTCTACGGTGCAATGGTCAGCGAGGGCGTTATCGCTCTGATCTGGGCCGCTGCCGGCTGCGCACTGTACACCATCACCGACGGCAAGATGGTCGGTCTGGCCGAGGCTCTGGCTGCCGGTCAGTCTGCCGCTATCTACGATGTCTGCCTCAAGACCATGGGTAAGGTTGGCGTGGCACTGGCTATGATCGGTGTCGTTATCTGCCCCATCACCTCTGGTGATACCGCCTTCCGTTCCGCTCGTCTGACCTTGTCCGACTGGCTCAAGATCGATCAGGACAGCTACGCAAACCGCCTGAAGCTGTGCATCCCCGTGCTGGGCGTTGGTGCATTCCTGGGCATCGGCAATGCACTGGGCTTCATCAACTACACCGTCATCTGGCGTTACTTCAGCTGGACCAACCAGACGCTGGCTATGATCGTCCTGTGGGCTGCTTCCATGTACCTGTTCAAGGAGAAGAAGAACTTCTGGATCACCGCAGTGCCCGCTACCTTTATGAGCGCTGTGTCCTGCACCTACTTCGTGCTGGCTCCTGAGTGCCTGGGCAAGATGATCAACACCTATGCAGACGGCAAGCTGGTGGCTTACAACACCGCAGTTGCATATCCCATCGGCATCGTCTTCGCAATTGCCATGCTGGCGCTGTTCATCTATGCAACCAAGAAGAACACCGAGAAGAAAGCCGCATAACCCATTCATAGCGGTAATTTCTCAGTAAAACAAACCGGCCGCTGTCAGCTCAGCGGCCGGTTTCCTGTTTTTGGCTAAGAGTGCGGGTTGGGCCTTGCATTTTCTTTGCCGGAGTGGGAAAATGGGTACAAACAAAAATGCAAAAGAGGGATGAACGTTATGCTCTTCAAACCTGCACAATTGGGCCTTGCCAGGCTCGACCCTGCCGAGCTGGCAGCCGACCGGAAGGCCTGCAAAAAGATCGGCCCCTGCGGCGTGGGCAAAAAAGCCCTGTATCTGAACAGCTTTTACATCGACCGCCGCTACTACCTGCCCTACACCAGCATCACCCGCGTGTTCAAGCGGGTGGCCATGAGTGCGGGCGGCTTTACCGGCAAGGGAATGTTTGCCTCCATGGCTTACCTTGTGGTGGAGTACGACGGCGGCAAACAGAAGCAGTGCAACTTCAAGGACGAGCGGGACGTGGATGCCCTGCTGGAGCTGCTGGCAAAGCAGCAGCCCCAGATCCGGCTGCTGAGTGCCGCCGGGGAGCAGGCGTTGCAGAAAAAGGCCGAGGAAAAGGCAGCCCGCAAGCTGCCGGAGCTGTCCGATGATGCCAAACACACCGTGACGGTCCTGCGCAGGGCAAAGGAGTATCTGGACGTAAAGCCCGAGCTCTCCAATGAGCTCAGTGCTGCCCAGCGCCGCAAGCGCGCCCAGCTCAAGAGCAAGCCGGTCTACCGCTATGTGGCCCTTGCCATCTTCCTGTTCGGCACTGCCGCCGCGGCCTACGGCCTGTACGCGGTGTTCACCCACACCGGCAGCTACGGCGTGTACTTTGCACTGTTCGGTTTTGCAGCCATCTTCCTCTTTTCCAGCTACAACATGCTGCCCACTGCGCACAATAACAACAACGCCATTATGAAGCGGGCCGATCAGGCCGATGCCGCCATGGCGGAGTATGTGAAGCACTACCCCAACGGCAGCTTCCCGGTGCCCAGCTGTTACGCCCATCCGCTCGTCCTCAAGCGGATGATCGATGCCGTGGAGGAAGGTCAGGCCGTGACCACCGCCGAGGCGCTGGATGCCGTCAAGGCCCGCCTGCAGGCCGTCAATGCGGATGTGCAGGTGGAGCAGGAGGAGTACGACGAGATCGTCGCCATCAAAGCGCTGTTCCTGAACCACGATTATCAATAAAACTGACCCTCTCTGTCATCGCTGTGCACTGCCACGCTTTGATGGAGAGGGTTTTTCTTGCCTTGTGCGGCGCTTCGTCTTATAATGAGCACAGAGAGTATTTTTGGAAAAAACAGGAGGTTCCCTATGGATATGGTCACATTGGGACGCACCGGCATCACCGTGAACAAAAACGGCTTTGGTGCCCTGCCCATCCAGCGCATTTCCCAGGAGGACGCGGTCTTTCTGGCCCGCAAGGCTTACAAGGCGGGCATCCGCTTCTTCGATACCGCCCGCGCCTACACCGACAGCGAGGTGAAGCTGGGCGAAGCCTTTGACGGCATCCGTTCCGAGGTCTACATCGCCACCAAGACCGCCGCCCAGAACGCGGAGGAGTTCTGGAAGGACCTGCACACCTCCCTGAACAATCTGCGCACCGGCTATGTGGACCTCTACCAGTTCCACAACCCGTCCTTCTGCCCCAAGCCCGGTGACGGCTCCGGCCTGTACGAAGCCGCACTGGAGGCCAGGGAAAAGGGGATGATCCGACACATCGGCATCACCAACCACCGCCTGTCCGTGGCCAAGGAAGCCATTGAGAGCGGCCTGTACGAGACACTGCAGTTTCCGTTCAGCTATATTTCGGGTGAGCAGGAGCTGGAGCTGGTGCAGCTGTGCAAGGAGCACGAGATGGGCTTTATCGCCATGAAGGGTCTGTCCGGCGGTCTCATTACCAACAGCGCCGCAGCCTATGCCTTTGAAGCGCAGTTCGAGGGCATTCTGCCCATCTGGGGCGTTCAGCGGGAAAAGGAGCTGGACGAGTTCCTCTCCTACATTGATAACCCGCCCCGGATGGACGCAGAGCTGTCTGCGGTCATTGCCCACGACCGGGAGGAGCTGTGCGGTGAGTTCTGCCGTGGCTGCGGTTACTGTATGCCCTGCCCGGCTGGCATCGAGATCAACAACTGCGCCCGCATGAGCCTGCTGCTCCGGCGCTCGCCTTCGGCAGAGCATCTGAGCCCCGCCGGTCAGGCCAAAATGAAGAAGATCGAGGGCTGCCTGCACTGCAACCAGTGCAAGGCCAAGTGCCCCTACGGGCTGGATACGCCCGCCCTGCTGGCCCGCAACTATGAGGACTACAAGCGGGTCCTGGCCGGGGAAGTCAAGGTGTAATAGAGAAAACAAAAAAGATGGATGCCGCACGACATCCATCTTTTTGTTTTACAGCGAAGAGGGGATCGGCTCCCGGAAGATCTTCATGGCCTGCTTGTAGCAGCGGATGAAATAGAGGATCTCCGCCATGGCGGTCAGAGCCCAGGAGCAGGGGTAGAGCAGGTAGAGTGAGGGGATGGTGTGGAAGTGAGCGAAGATGGTGTATACCCAGATCACCCGGAACACACAGGAACCCATGATGACGATGACAGTGGGCACCACGGTCTTGCCCAGACCGCGGGAAGCGGCGATGGTGCAGTCCATAAAGGCCGAAGTGCAGTAGGCCAGCGCCATGACACCCACACGCTTCATACCGGCATCGATGACGGCGCTTTCGGTGGTGAAAAGGGCGAGGAACTGCCGCCCGAACAGGAACAGGCCGCCGCCCAGCGCCAGACCCACACCAAAGGAGTAGGCCAGCGAGATGAAGTAGCTTTTCTTGACACGGTCGGGCTTGCCTGCGCCGTAGTTCTGGCTCATAAAGCTGGCACAGGCCATGTAGAAGGCAGCCATGCAGTCGTAGATGAGCGGGTCGGCGTTTGCGGCGGCGCTGTTGCCCTTGACCATGAGGGAATCAAAGGAGTTGACACCGGCCTGGATGAACAGGTTGGCGATGGCGAAAATGGCGTTCTGGAACCCGGCGGGCAGGCCCAGCGCCAGAATGCTTTTGGTCATGGGGGGATCGAGCTTTGCCTCCCTGAAATGGAGGGCGTAGCAGTCCTGCACCCTGGTCAGGGCGTGGAGGATGAGCCCGGCAGAAACACACTGGGAAATGGCACTGGCCAGCGCCACGCCTGCTACGTCCAGGTTACAGACGATGACAAAGAACAGGTTCAGAAGGATATTCAGCACACCGGCAAAGCTCAGGATGTACAGCGGCTTTTTGGTCTCACCGATGGCGCTGAACACGGCGTTGCCGAAATTGTACAGAGCCAGTGCCGGCATACCCAAGAAATACACCCGCAGGTAGAGGATCGCACCCGGCAGCAGGTCCTCCTTGGTGTTCAGCAGCCGCAGCATGGCAGGGGAGCCCAGCAGGCCCACAACCAGCAGGATCACGCCTGCGATCAGGCTGACGATCAGGGCCGAGTGGACGGTGTCGTGGACATCGTTCGGGTGCCTGGCTCCGTAGAAGCGGGCCACCAGCACGTTGATGCCGTTGCCCAGGCCGATGAGAAAGCCGGTGAACAGCGTGACAAAGATGCTGGTGGAGCCCACCGCGCCCAGCGCTGTGGAGCCCGCAAACCGCCCCACCACGGCCACGTCCGACATGTTGAATAAGACCTGCAGCAGGTTGGATAATGCCAGCGGCAGGCTGACCAGAAGGATCTGCTTTGCCAGCGGGCCTTCTGTCAGGGATCTTGTGCTAGATTTCATGCTCTTTTTTCCTTTTCCAGTCCTAAACCGTGCCCGCGCACACCGGGGCACAACACCTATTATAAGAGATGCGCACACTTTTGCAAGATGAATCTTTCAAAAAGGAAGAACAGAATGCATCAGCGTCTTGCTGGCGTGGGATCGGGCACGGAATCCGGATACAGAGCTGCCAGACGGCTTGATTTTTGCCTCCGGCTGTGCTATACTACATTACACTGGTTTGCCAGTAATGTGCGATCGTAGCTCAGCTGGATAGAGCGTTCGGCTCCGACCCGGAAGGCCAGAGGTTCGAATCCTCCCGGTCGCATGTGTTAATAAAATCCCCGGTACACAAAAGTGCGCCGGGGATTTTTCTTTGTGGCCGGGAGGGTCAGACCTTACTTTAGATTTTCCATAAGTTTTGCCGCCAGCGTTTCGGCTTCTTTGGCCGGAACCCAGATATCCGGAGAAAGGCCACGCATTTCTTCAAAATAATCTGTACCCTCCGGCAGCAGATAGACACATACGGATGTCATTATAACCGAGCATTTGCTGTTCGGCAGTTCCACATGCCCACCATTTCCGATCATACATCCATTTGTGTTTTCTCCGATGATCAGGCTGTTTTCCAGATTATAGGCAAGGTCCATTGTGATTTCTGCAGAAGAGGCAGAGCATTTTCCGCTTAAAAGAATCAGAATGTTGTCGTGCGTTTGCCACCGATGAGCTTGTATCGCTACGGATACCGGATTAACAACGTCATAGCGGACTCCATTGCCCTGTACACGCTGGCGGCTGTATCGGGTGATCCACTGATGAGCTACTTCTTCATATCCGCCGACATTGGAGCGCAGATCCAGCATGGAGATCGCAGCATCACTCATTTGTGCTGCCGCAGCATTGACCTCCTGTAGAAAAGAGACCTCAAAGCTGTTGAACTGGAATACCGGGATTCCATCTGTCTGGCGAAGATCGGTATTCTGGTCTTTGGGAAGCTCTTTGTAATACTGGCTCCATGCGTCTGCTGTCAGTGTGTCGGTACTGCCGTCTGTATAGTGCACCGTCAGCGTTTCATCACAGGTGTGCTTTTCCCATTCTGTCCCATCAAATGTAGCAGGCTTCAGCAGGACCGGATAATACACCAGATACCCCTGCTCAGAGATTGAACGCTTGAACAGTTCATCCAGATCGGGATGATCGTCCACGGATGCAACGACTTTTCCATTGGCATTCTGATAGCCCGAATCCGTTTTTACGAACATCACCTGACGGAAGAAAAACGGAATGTCTTTTTCCGACGGATAGTCCTGATTGATGTTGAAGTGACCGTCCTTGATAAAGGTAAGATGACTTACCAGAATCTTCTGCAAATCTTCACAGGTCAGGCTGTCCCTGCTTTGGACTTCCTGCAGAGTATCAGCCTTTGCCTGATCGAATACAGCGTGTCCGCCAAAATAATCGTAGAGAGCATAATCATAGTAGAGCGCGTCGAAGAGGTAATTCACATCTGCTTTCGCTTCATCTACGGTAAGTTCCTTTTCGGCATCGTATTCGCTGTAGGTATCGGTAAAGTAATCTGTATCTTTCTGTGCATCGGCGGGGTCATCGTAATGCCGCAGATAGGGTGTCGGGTCGGCGGCAGGAGCCGCTTCCCAACGCTGATGCTCTGTATTGATCTCATCCAACAGTTCGGCCTTTGTGGGCTGAGAATCCTTCACAAGCTGGGTGACTTTGGTACAGCCAGAAAGGTTTATGAGCACGATCAGACAGCAGAGCAGAGATGCAAGTTTGGACTTCATGGTGTAGGACTCCTTTTGATTTTGATATTACCCTTTCCGATTTTTCTGCCAGATGCGGTATAGGCCGTCCGTGATCAGATACTCCCGGTATTCGATCGGCGTGCGGCAGGCCTCCCGGATGGTGCGGGGCAGGTTGCCGGTGGCATAAAAGCGGATATCCGGGCCAAGCTCTGCCTGAAAGCGCTCGGCCAGCCCGTCCAGCAGCCCGGCGGTGCCCAGCACAAAACCGTTCTGTAAGCAGGCAGAGGTGTTCTTGCCCAAGATCGAGGAGGAAGCTGGAGCGGAGAGGTCGATCTGGGGCAGCTGGGCGGTTTTTTGCACCAGTGCGGAAAGAGAGAGCTGCGGCCCGGGCAGGATGACACCGCCCACCAGATCCTGTTTGCCGTTGACTGCCATGATGGAGATGGCGGTATCTGCCGAGATGACCGCCAGCGGTCCGGGTCCCTCTTCCAGTGCGGCCACCGCACCACACAGCAGTTCTGCGCCCAGCTGGGCCGGATTGTCCAGCCGCAGCTTGATGCCACTTTTCAGGCCGGGGCCAACGGTCAGGAAGCGGGCAGAGCAGAACATCCGCAGTGCACCCAATACCCGGCCTGTCAGTGCGGGCACCACACTGCCCAGAATGCCGCCCTCGATCCGCTCGGGGGCAACCTGATATAAGGAGAGCAGATTCAGCAGATTCATGGCGTATTCGTCCACCGTTGCGGCCGGGCTGGAATGCAGCCGTCCGCTGAACTGCAGGGTGTCGTGTTCGTAGCCGGCAATCGTGATGTGTGTGTTGCCGATGTTGACCGTAAGGATCATGGTCGGGGCCTCCTCCGCTCTATAATGTAATTATATAATATAACACCGCCCCGGAAACTGCAAGGGCTCTCCCCTTGGCAAAGGGGAGACGAAATGGCCGTGGCCATTTCGGAGGGGTTCAAAACCTGCCCGGAAGCACTCATTTTGCGAAATATAGAAAAAACTCAAAAAAGAT
>ERZ894199.423-NODE-423-length-20153-cov-12.051945_pt1 | contig 20153 bp, 20 predicted proteins | sample MGYA00380285_ERZ894199 | MGnify/ENA primary metagenome ERZ894199 (study PRJEB32331, sample SAMN06328447) | human gut metagenome | biome: human gut microbiome; feature: stool | host: Homo sapiens | collected 2012-01-17 ... | reverse complement strand
CTGCTTCGTAATCTTCTTTAGCAGCTGCAGCTTCTTGTTTAGCTTTTTCTTCTTCAATTTCATGTTCCACAGCATGGACATCTGTTACTGGATGTTGGGCTGCCAAGTGAGCAGCTGTCACATCGACCAAGTCAATGGCCTTATCAGGCAAGCTACGTTGTGGAATGTATTGGATCGAATAATCAACCGCTGCTTTCAAAACTTCATCTGGCAAGATGACATTGTGGTGTTTTTCATAAAGATCACGGATCCCTTGGAGAATCTTGAAAGTATCTTCAGCTGATGGAGCATTGACTTTCACTTCGTTGAAACGACGAGCAAGAGCTGCATTCTTCAAGATGGTGTTACGGTATTCATCTTGAGTAGTTGCCCCAATGACTGTCAATTCCCCACGTGAAAGAGCAGGTTTGATGATATCCGCAAGACCTTTAGAGCCTTGACCATCACCTGTGCTACCTGCACCAAGGATTTGATGGATTTCATCAAAGAAGAGAATAACATTTCCCATAGCTTTGACTTCTTGGATCAGATTTTGAATATTTTCTTCAAAGCTACCACGGTATTGCGTACCAGCTTCTAGACCAGAAATATCAATCGAGATGATTTCTTTGTTTTTGATAGCCGCTGGAACATCCCCGTTCACAATAGCTTGTGCCAAACCTTCTACAACTGCTGTTTTACCAACACCGGCATCCCCTACAAGGACAGGGTTGTTCTTGGTACGACGAGACAAGATTTCAGCAGTTTCTTGAATTTCTTTATTACGTCCGATGACCGGATCCAATTTTCCTTCACGAGCTTCTTCGGTCAAGTTACGACCAAGTTTTGCAAGGATCCCATCTTGTTTCATTCCTTTACCTTGATGGTGTTGCACTTGCTCACTTCCTTCATTTGGAAGTTGACCAGTTTGGCGGTAAATAGCGAATTCTTCTGGTGTCACTTCACGACCGTTGATCATGTAGCGACGGCTTTCAGAACGAAAACCACCCATGTTTCCCATTAGTTGATTGAAAAGATCATCCATATTGTTAAAGTTGTTGTTCATATTGTATACCTCTAATTTACATAATTTTAATTCATTCTTGAAAATTAGCAGACCAATTGGCTGCTGTTTGATTGTTTACATAATTTTAATTCATTTATTTAATAATAGCCCTACAGGCTAACAGTTTCTATTTTTCCTTTTATCAATTAGTTGTCTTAATTCTGGAAATAGCATATCACCATCTCCTTTCCACTATTGATCTTGTAAACCAGTAGGTTTTTTCAACCTCTTTTTGTTTACATAAATTATTATAACGCAGACTGAATTCTTTGTCAACACTTTTTTACATAATTTTTTAAATTTATTAAAAAAATCTGGAGTCACTCCAGATTCCATATTTAAATAGAAGTTCTTGGCTAGATAGATTTAAATTTACCAGCTTTTTCTTGAATAACCGTCTGTACATTTTTAGCAAATTGACCCACCATGGATTGATCCAGTTGCTTTCCAACGACCTGGACGTCTTCTTCGGCTACTGTTGTAATCGCAGTCAAGCCATCATTGTAACGTTTCTCAACTCCTGCCTTGCAGGTCAATAAAACGGGCGCATAGACAACCCGGATTAAATCTTTTTCAAGTTTCTTTCGGCTTTCGATGATCCTCATCTTATCTTTCATATCTAAATCAAAGAAATCTTTGACTGGACTATCACCCATACTTCCTCCTCTTCTATACTATGAAACTTTATCTTGTGCAAACTCCTCTTCCAGTTGGCGTCTATCTTTCCGGTAGGATTGCCATAAATTCTCTTCCTCGATTTCGATCTGTTTTAAGGCTACTTGTGCAGCTTCTCTAGCTTCGAGATCATACTCTTCGATACAGCGATGGAGGGACTCCCATCCACAACTGACATCAACCTCCTGCTCTTGTAAAAAGGAAGCTGCCATCGCATACTCTTCTTCCAGCATCTGGGTGAAGAGCTGCTGTTTTCTTTCCACTAGGCAACGCTTTTCATCTAGCTCCAAGCGCGCTTTTTGGAACTCTCTTTCCAAGTGATCTAGTTTCTTTTCCTTTTTTGAAAGAGTAGATGAAATTAATAAGCTAGTTGTTCCCACTGGTTCATTTCTCCGGCTATTTCTTGATCTTTTGCTTTTAAGAGCTCAATTCCTGCATTCACTTGCTCGTTTAAAGCATGAAATTCATTCGATAAGGACTGATATGCAGCCAAACGGTTGTCGAATCTTTCTCTTACTTCAGTGACAACTGTTTGCCTTGTTGCACCAGCCTGTGCATAGGCCTCTTCTACTTCGGAAAGATTGAGAATGAAGCCTTTCGGAACGGTCTGTAATACTTTCTCCAAAGCTTCTAAATCTGTATCCAGTTGTGCCTTAGATTTCTGAGCTTGCTCCAGCCCTTCATCCACTACTCGAATCAGCTCATCAGAAGCCAAGCGCGCCTGCAAAGCATCCAAATAGATCCGTTCACTTGAGCTCAGTCCACCACCTGTTTTTTGCAATTTATCCTTTAAGCGATAGTAAACCTTCATCCGCTCTTCAATGATTTCCTTGCGAGTGATGGCTTCCGTTCCCTTTTCAAGAACCAAATTTCCATTCTTATCATAGATATAACCATGCATCATATGTTGCAGGCCAGTATTTTTTAAATCATTAGTTTTGAGGTGCTTGACAATCCCACTGGATTCCTTGCTTCCAGAATCCTGATAGCCCAAGCTAACCAAATCTTTATGGTCAATGTGGTTGTAGATTTTGTACTTCAGCGCATCTATACGCGCTTTTTGCTCGGGTGTTAAGATGGAATAGGCATTAGGGCCATTGTATAGATGGACGGTCCCAATATGAGAAGCTTCCTCTTCCGTCAAACAGGCAAGCGCATACTGAATATTCATAGACCCCAGAGAGTGACCGTATAGATCGATCTTGGCATTGGGGTATTTTCGGATCACCTCTTTCAAATGAGCTGCAGCATCTTTAAACTGCGGAGGCGGGAAATTACCGTTTTCATCATTGTATTTTTTTAAAAAAGCAGCTCCCATTAAAGCAGGAAATTTAACCTGTTCTTCGGCTGTTCTTTCTGCAAAAAAGCCGACCGCATCTGATGCTTTTTCCTGTATGAAATTGCTGACAGGATTGTCCAGCGCTTTTTGTATGAACCTACCTAAGGGAGTGGCCTCCGGTGGAAGATTAACAGATGTAGGAATAATTGCATCTTCAAAAGCTTCTACAGCATTGTTAAAACCATCTTTAGCCTTATCTCGCGCATAATTCTTCGCATATTCTGTTGCATACTCGCTTGCACCACCAGGGTTCAAAATATTGGAAGCTGCTGGCAAATCTGTCTTTACCCAATCCGTATATGTATCATGGAGTAATTTTTGTGTACTTATTTCAGTTTCAGATCCCTTCATCAAGACAGTCACGTCATGGATTTGGGCACGTTCTTCATCTGAAGCAGTATAGGGGACTGGATCTTCATTAATTCCCATACCATTATTTGTTAATACAAAAACTTGTTCTTCATTTTCATTGGTACTGTCATATATATGAGAAACGTGACCAATGTACTCTTCATTCTTGGGACCAATATCGAATTCCCGTCCAACTTTTATATCCTTTTCATACTCAAGTAATGCAGTTTTAACATTTTGTTGATCATTAAAATTTAAATTTTCAGCCATTTCAATTTCCCTTCAGAAGATCGTTCAATTCCTTTGTTTTACCGTAGTATGTCTCTTCATACTTACCAGTAACTGAATCTTCTTGTATAGTTGTACTTAACAATAAATTTTCATTGTCATTGATAATGATTTTGATCATAAGCCCTCCCATCGGATTATAATCTAAATCATCTTTAGAAATTTTATATGTTTTTATTTTTCCTTCTGAAGTAAGAGCTTTAGGGTCTAATTTTTTCAACATATTTTCAATCGCCACTTTCATCTTCTTACTCTCTGCGATTTGAATCATTTCTTGTTTCTTGGTAGATTGTCCATTAAAAAAGCTACATCCCCCTAAGCCCAGGCTAAATGCTACCATTATCAACACAATAAATTTACTTTTTTTCATCCTCTTCCCATTCTTTCTTCAGGTTTCTTAGAATTTATTATACAAAATTCCATCCATACCTGAAATGTTACTTTTGTTAAAAAACATTGCCAAAAGGTTACAAGCACTAGCTATTAATGTAACATACCAGCTTTGATTCAGAATTGTTTCTATTTACTTATATTAGGGTTTTTTACCTGAATGAGTTTATTTCCCAGCCTCTTCTGCTTCACTTAACAGATCACTTAATTTTGCTGAAATACCGTAACTACCTGCTTCGAACTGTCCTGAATCTTCCATTTGAACAGTCGTATCGATCGTTAACTTTTTATCGCCATTGATAACGAGATAGACATTCATGCCTCCCATTGGGTTGTATTCCAATTTACCTTTTATCAGGGTATAGGAGTGAATGACTCCTTCTGAAGTGAAAGCTTTAGGATCGATACTGGTTAACAAGTGTTTTATCGCTCGCTCCATTTTCGTGCTTTCTGCAATCTGAATCATTTCCCTTCTCTCAGCAGCTTTATCTGTAAAAAGACTGCAGCCTCCTAGAAACAAAGTCAGTAAAAATAGTAGCATTAATCGTTGTTTTTTATCAGTCATATGTTCCCTCTCACTTATATTATTCGTAATGATTTTTAAAAAATGAGCCAATTTTTAAAAATTTTTTCCAGAATCCAAAAAACACACCCTTACTGGGTGTGTCTCTTGTTAAATCATATATTCGACGCTATAAGTAGCATCAGATAAAATCCGTGAAAGGAATTGTTTGGTTCGCTCTTCCTTTGGACTGTTGAAGAATTCATGCGGTTCATTTTCTTCGATGATGTGCCCGCCATCCATAAAGATAACGTGGTTGGCTACATCACGCGCAAAGCCCATCTCATGGGTTACGACAACCATGGTCACTCCTTCTTGGGCCAATTGCTTCATGACATCTAAGACGTCACCGACCAACTCTGGGTCTAACGCTGAAGTCGGCTCATCCAGCAAGATCACGTCTGGTTTCACTGCGATGGCACGCGCGATTCCGATTCGTTGCTGCTGGCCCCCTGACAATTGAGAAGGATAGTAATCCTTGTAAGCGAGGAGACCAACTTTTTCAAGGGCTGATTCTGCCCGTTGGATGGCTTCTTCTTTTGGAACCTTACGGGCTACAACCAGGCCTTCTAAGATATTTTCAAGCGCTGTTTTGTTAGCGAAGAGATTGTAATGCTGGAAGACAAAAGCTGTCTTTTGGCGGATTTCTAGAATCTCTTTTTTGCTGAGTTTTGAGAGGTCGTACTCTTTTCCACCTAGGGTGAGGTGGCCTGTGTCTGCCTTTTCCAAATGGTTAAGGCAGCGAAGGAAGGTTGTTTTTCCTGATCCAGATGGACCTAAAATAACGACGACATCCCCTTGGTTGACCTTGAGATTAACATCTACCAGGACCTGGTGGTCCTTAAATTTTTTCGATACGTGTTCTACTTCTAACATCTTCTTATTTCTCCTTCTTCTATGCGAGTGTCAGGCGTTTTTCTAAGCGATTGAATCCCCACTGAATCACCCCACAAATGACAATATAAAGAATAAAAATCACTAGATAGGATTCAAAATATTGATAGCCATAAGAGGCTTCGACCTTGGCAATGGCGGTGATATCCTTGATCGTCATGACAAAGACAAGGGAAGTTCCTTTGACCAAGTTGATAACCAGGTTACACAAATTAGGCAGGGCTGAACGCAAGGCTTGTGGAAAAACAATGCGGATATAGGCTTGGCGATTAGTCAAACCAATGGCTTGCGCTGCTTCTAGCTGGCCTTTATCCACCGTCAGAATAGCTGACCGGAGAATTTCAGCCAGACTCCCTGTTGTCATCAAGCTAAAAATGATAAAGGCATAGTAAATGGGATTGATCTCAAAGACATTAAAGTGACTGCCTATGCTCTTAAAAAAGCTATTTAAGAGGCTGGGAAAGAGACTATAAAAGAAGAGAATCAAGAGAATCGGAGGCGTCGCGCGGATAAAGGCTAAGTAAACCACTGAGAAACTGCGAACACCTTTGACCTTATAAATCTGACCGAGTGCCAAAAAGAGGGCTGGAAGAAAACTCAAGAGAATCGATACGACCATGATCAGAAGGGTCACTGGAACACCACCCAAGGTGGCTAGAAATGCTTTACTAATAAAATTGAAATCCATAAGCTACCTTTCTGTTACACTGAGTCGTTTCTCAAGGAGTTGAGCGGAGAAGGAGATCACAAGGGCAATTCCCCAGTAGATCACTGCTACAGCTGTATACGTTTCGAGGGAATAATTCCCAAGATTGCGGCTGATCAAGTTGTTGCCTGCTCCCATGATATCGATAAAGCCAATGGTATAAGCCAAAGCGGCATCGCGCATAAGGTTCAAGATGGCAGTCGTCATATTTGGAAGAGCTACGCGAAAGGCTTGGGGAAGGACAATCCGCCAAATGGTTTGAGCTGGCGTCAAGCCGATACTCAAGCCTGCTTCCATCTGTCCTTTTGGAATGGCCAAATAGGCTGCCTTGAAGACCTCAGAGATCATAGCGGCAAAGAGAAGAAACATGGCAACAAGGACAAAGACAAACTTGGACCAGTGGTCAATGTCAATGCCCAACCACCAGTTCAAAAATTGGGGCAGTCCATAAAAGACCAAAAAGAGCAAGACAATTGGAGGGGTACAACGCAAGGTAAAGACATAGCCTTTTGCCAGACTTGCTCCTACCTTCTCTTCTGATACTTGTGCCCAAGTCAAAACCAAGCCAAATGCAGAACCAAGAAGCGTCGTTAACACCATCAAAGCTAAGGTCGCTGGTAGAGCTTGGACCAAGGTTGGAAGAAATGACCAGACCTTGGAAATGTCGTATGAGACCATGTTTCTTTTCCTTTCTGTATCCGTATAGAAATAAGGAAGCTGGGGCTATGCGCACCCAGTTCCATCTTATTTCTCTTTATCTACATAACTGAAGACATCTTCACCGAAATATTTTTTCGACAATTTAGCAAGTGTCCCATCTTTTTCTAATTCTTTGATAGCCTTGCTGTAGGCTTCCGCAAATTTTTCGTTTTTCTTATCCTTATGGATCAATGGGTAAGTTGGAATTCCTTTGTAGGCAAACCAGCTAAGTTTGTCCGCATATTGGTGGTAAGAACCATCTTTATCTGTGACAGCTTTTTCAAAGGAAAGTTTGATGTCAAAGAAGGCATCGTAACGTCCTTCAAGAACCCAAGCATAGGCATCTGCGACTTTGAAAGATTCCGCAGCTGTTAATTCGATTTGTTGGTCCTTATGCTTTTCATTGTATTCTTTAATAACATTCCACTGCGCATTTTGTGGTGAAATTGGAACCAATTTTCCTTTTTCTTTAGCGAAGTCATCGATGTTCTTGTATTTATCCGCATCTTCTTTCCGTACGGTAAATCCGATGATACTTGCCCCAATTGGTTCTTTTGGAATGATGAATTTCTTGGCACGTTCTTCGGTATACCAAGCTCCTTTGGTTCCGATATCGTATTTACCAGATTCTAGACCGATCAAGAGATCGTCATCACTGGTTCCAGTGTACTCAAACTTGTAGTCTGGTAGTTTTTCGTCAATGGCTTTGAGAACGGCTACTTCATAGCCATCTGATTCTCCTTTTTCATCAACGAAATCATACGGTACATAGTTTTGAGTGTGGGCTACTTTCAAGGTTGTTACCTTGTTCGATCCTGTTGAATCTTTGCTGTCGTTTGCATGGTTCAAGCTCCGTCCAAGAATGGTTGCACCTGCAATGGCAAGAACTGCCACTCCACCGATAATCCATGTTTTTTTACTCATACTCTGTTCTCCCTTTTCTATTTTCCTTATTCTGCTGCAGCTTCACGAACCCATTCGATTCGTTCTTCATCAATGTCACTTGGAATGGTACAATCGGCACCGATGACCAAGCCTGTCGTTCCGGTTTCTGCGATGATGCGTTTGGTTTCTGCTTGGATCGCAGCCTTATCTCCTGTGTAAAGAAGACCATTTTTGCCATTTTCAAAACCACCAAGAACCGTGCGTCCACCGAAGATTTCGCGTCCTTCTGCTAGGCTGATTCCTTCTGGTCCGACTGCCCAGTTAATGACTTGGGCTGGGTAGTCTGTGAAGAGATGGATATCATTGCGAGCTCCTTCGTAGCCACAGATATGAAGAATATTTACGCCACCGGCTTCATTGGCCGCCTCTAAGACATGGAGTTCACTCGGTGCAATAATGTTTTTATAGACTTCTTGTGTAACCCGCGCATCTTGGATACTTTGAACACTGAGGTAGATCCCGTCTGCTCTTGCTTCTTTAATGATTCGTTGGCTCAAACTTGCAATATCTTGGCCAATGGTATCCAATACTTTTTTAAGAGTTGCTGCATCTTGATCGATGAAGTTTGCGATCAAGTCATCTCCTCCTGAAACTTCTCCGACCAACCATTTGAAGTAGGTCACCGGAGCAAAGATATTGTAGATAGCCACAATGTCTTCTTCAAAACCAGCACGGATTTTTTTAACGAGCTCTACTTGCTCTGTGATCCATGGATGATCTGCTCCGAGTGGTTCAATCCCTGCTAAGTCAGAGATATTTTCAAGGCCTTTATGGATGGCTGGATTTGGATAAGCAAAGTAACCATCGCTCATGAGTTTGACAAAGTCTGGTTTGACCTTGTGAAGGAAGTTTTTATGGCCATTCAGGTTTTTTTCAATAATTTCCGGATTAGAAAATCCTTTCAACCATTCTTCTTCTGTTGTAAAATGATGCCAAAATCCAACTGGCACACGGTCAACTGCTTCTCCTTTAAAAGCTTTTAACACTAATTCTCTTTTTGATGACATGTTCTTACCTCGTTCTATCTTTTCTTGTTTGTTATCTTATCACTTCAATGATACCTTGACTAATATATATTTTTTATCAAGCTCTTCATCTTTTTTTATCACTGATCTTCGAGAAGAAGAATTCCTGCTAGATCAGATGGGCGAAGGAGGGAGAGACTATGGGCTGGAATTTTCTCCAGTCTTGCCATATCTGGATCTTTTTTTGCTTTCCCCTGACTACTTGCTAGAGCAGCTTTACTAAGCCCTAGAAGCAAAAACAAAACGGTTACCAGGATACACCATACATTGATCTTTTTCATCTCCCTCTCCTTTCTTCTTACAATACAGCTGCTTGACGTACCCAATCTAAGCGTTCCAATTGGAAATCATCTGGCACGGTACAGTCTGCTCCAAGAATCAAACCACGGCTTCCGGCTTCAGCCACCAAGCGACGCGTTTCTTGCTCAATAGCTGCTCGTTCCCCTTGGTAGAGCAAACCTTTCTTGCCGTTGACAAAGCCACCCAAAACGGCACGATCGCCGAAAAGTTTACGACCTGCGGCTAGGCTCAGACCTTCATGATGGGTCGCCCAGTTAATGACTTGAGCTGGATAATCCTTGAAGAGCTCCACTTCATTGCTGGCCCCTTCAAAACCACAGATATGAAGGATATTGATGCCTCCAGCTTCATTGGCAGCTTCTAGGACAGCGATGTTACTAGGTTCAATGATCTTACGGTATTCTTCCTCTGTCACACGCTCATCTTGGACCTGCTGGGTTGAGAAGTAAATCCCTTCAACACCTGCTTCTTGGATCAAGCGGCGACTTAAAGTAGCGATGTCTCCTGCAATCACGTCAAGGACATGAGCTAAAGTTTCTGGATCTTCCTTGATAAAGTCTGCAATCACTTGGTCTCCACGGGATTGGTCCGTACGGAACCAGCGTTTCAAATAAGAAATGGGCGAGAAGATGTTATAGAAAGAAGCAATCTCCTCATGAAAATGAGAACGAATTTCCTTGACCACTTCAATTTGTTTTTCAATCCAAGGATGATGCTCTCCGATGGGCTGAATATCCTTCAATTCTTGGATTGATTGGATCTCTCTCGAATAAAGTGCACTCGGATAGCGGAAGAAGCCATCGCTCATAATCTTGACAAAATCAGGTGAAATTTCTTCAACATAGTGTTGGTGTCCTTTGATACTTTTTTCAAGTACGGCCGGATTGTCTAGCCCCAATTCTTTTTCTTCTTGGGTTACATAATGGAGCCAAAATCCTACAGGGATTCGCTCTACTGTTTCGCCTCGAATGGCACGAAGAACCAATTCTTTTTTACTCATACTGTACATCCTCCTCATCTTTTCTCCAAAAGAAAGATTGACTGCTTCCCTTCTGGAATTTGTAACCATGATATCACCTCGAAAAGTAGCTGACTAATATATTTTCCCTATCAAGGCCTTAAAATTTCTTTATTAAGAAAGGCATTAAAAAAAACGCAAGTCCTTGAAAATAGGGACTTGCGAGCATCTTTCTCTATTCTTTCATTTTAGAAGAAAAGGACCGCTTCGATCTTTTCTTGATCCGGTTATAGCAAAAAACTATACCCCTTCTTTTAAAGGAAAAAATGGCGTATGTTAAAGCAAAGAAATCTTTCATAACAGCATTTTTCCTCCTTTGTTCTTTTCACCGATTCCTAGACACCTTCTCCTCTTTCTTGTCAGGCAAGATTGAAAGGAGTATAATTTTTATAGAATAATTTTAAGGAGTGTACGGTTTATGAAAACAACAAAAACCACCTTTACCATCGTTTCTGCTCTTGCTTCTGTCATTTTACTGACGAGTTGTGGAAGCAACACCAACAAAACGCAAGAGACAAAAGCAAGCAGCACTAAAAATCAGGTGACGATGACCTATGATCAACAGCGCTCACAAGAAAATACCATGTCTGTCCTTTGGTACCAAAAGGCAGCTGAAACTAAGGCTCTGTACTTACAAGGCTACAATGTCGCTACTGACCGTTTGAAAGAGATCCTTCAAACTCCTTCTGATAAGCCTTATTCCATCGTCTTGGATTTGGACGAAACTGTTTTAGACAACAGCCCTTACCAAGTTCAAAACGTCAAAGATGGTACGGCCTTCAATCCTAAAGATTGGGATGTTTGGGTGAAAAAAGCAGCCGCAAAAGCGGTGCCTGGTGCCAAAGATTTCCTTCAATATGCGGATCAAAACGGGGTTCAAATCTACTACATTTCTGACCGTACAACCTCTCAAGTAGATGATACCATCAAGAATCTTGAAAAAGAAGGCATTCCTGTTCAAGGACGTGACCACCTCATGTTCTTAGAAGATGGTGTCAAATCAAAAGAAGGTCGTCGCCAAGCTGTGCAAGAAAAGACCAATCTTGTCTTGCTCTTCGGGGACAACCTGGTTGACTTTGCAGATTTTTCCAAGACCTCTGAAGCTGATCGCGACAAGAAATTGGACGAATTGCAAAAAGAATTTGGTGAAAAATTCATCATCTTCCCAAATCCAATGTATGGATCATGGGAATCTGCTGTTTACCAAGGTAAAAAACTAGATGCCAAGGGACAAACAGAAGAACGCCTCAAAGCCTTGCAAGGTTTTGACAAATAAAGCAAACATCCTCGCTAGGAAAAACCTAACGAGGATGTTTTTTTCTATATTGATAAATTTATTCAACGGTTACAGACTTAGCAAGGTTCCGTGGTTTATCAACATCGAGCCCACGATGAAGGGTTGCAAAGTAAGCAATCAATTGGGTTGGCACCACCATTGAGATTGGAGAGAGGTAAGGGTGAACCGCTGTCAAGACCAAATCATCTGTCTCTTTAGCGACATTTTCTTCTGCAATGGTTAAAACATGAGCCCCACGTGCTGCTACTTCTTGGATATTTCCACGTGTGTGGCTGGCTAGGACTGGATCAGACAAGAGAGCGATGACCGGTGTACCCTCTTCGATCAGAGCGATAGTACCGTGTTTCAACTCACCCGCAGCGAAGCCTTCACATTGGATGTAAGAAATTTCTTTTAATTTCAGACTGGCTTCCATGGCAACGTAGTAATCTTGACCACGTCCGATATAGAAAGCATTGCGGGTTGTTTCCAACAAGCCACGAACTTTTTCATCGATGACTTCTTTTTCTGAAAGGGTTGATTCGATCGATTGGGCAACGATAGACAATTCGTGCACCAAATCAAATGCTTTGGCCTTCTCATTGCCATTGGCTTCCCCAACAGCTTTAGCCAGAAAGGCAAGGGCTGCGATTTGAGCCGTATAAGCCTTAGTAGAAGCTACCGCAATTTCAGGACCAGCATGGAGCAACATGGTCATGTCTGCTTCACGTGAAAGAGTTGAACCTGGAACATTGGTCACTGTCAAGCTTGGAATCCCCATTTCATTGGCCTTGACCAACACTTGGCGGCTATCGGCTGTTTCACCAGATTGGCTGATAAAGATGAAGAGTGGTTTCTTGCTGAGAAGTGGCATACCATACCCCCACTCAGATGAAATACCGAGTTCTACTGGGGTATCCGTCAACTCTTCCAACATTTTTTTAGACGCAAATCCAGCATGGTAAGAGGTACCAGCCGCAAGGATATAGATGCGGTCTGCTTCTTGAACAGCCTTGATAATAGCTGGGTCTACTACTACTTGACCAGATTCATCTGTATAGGCTTGGATCAACTTACGCATGACAGTTGGTTGCTCATCGATTTCCTTGAGCATGTAGTATGGGTAAGTCCCTTTTCCAATATCAGAAAGGTCAAGTTCAGCCGTATAGCTAGCCCGTTCTTTGACGTTTCCATCATAGTCTTGCACTTCAACGCTATCAGCCTTGACAATGACCAACTCTTGGTCATGGATTTCCATGTATTGGTTGGTTTCACGAATCATGGCCATGGCATCAGAACAGACCATATTGTAACCATCGCCAAGACCGATCAAGAGTGGTGATTTATTTTTTGCCACATAGATGGTGCTTGGATCTTCCGCATCCATCAAAGCAAAAGCATAGGCCCCACGGATGATGTGGAGGGCTTTTTTGAAGGCTTCCAGCGTAGAAAAGCCATCTTCTTCAGCAAATTTTCCGATCAAGTGGGCGGCGATTTCTGTATCTGTTTGCCCCTTGAAATGGTGACCTGCTAGGTATTCTTCCTTGATTTCAAGGTAGTTTTCAATGACCCCATTGTGGACCAAAACAAAGCGACCTGTTTCAGAGCGGTGTGGGTGAGCATTGTCCTCAGTTGGTTTTCCATGAGTGGCCCAACGGGTATGTCCAATCCCAGCTGTCCCTTCGACACCTTCTGCCTTAGATGACAATTCTGCAATGCGGCCAACTGCCTTTACCAATTGGCTCTTGCCTTCACTAGCCAGAAAAACACCCGCAGAGTCATAGCCTCGGTATTCGAGTTTTTCAAGTCCTTGAATCAAAATATCAGTAGCATTTGTATTTCCTACAACACCAACGATTCCGCACATAGTTTTTACGATATAGCCTTGCTATACTTTCCCCTTTACTTAGTCAAACGACCCATGGTCGATTTCTCAGTTACTTTAAATTGGTCTAGTCTAATTTGACCAAAAAGCAACCAGCGGAGTCAGTATACAATGCTTCTTCGAGTTTGTCAACTAGGAAATTCAAGAAAATTGGTCTAGTTAAGGGAGGGTTAAGAAAAACCTATCAACATCTTGGTTGATAGGTTGCTTTTTCTACTCTTCAAATCCATTCCGCTGACTCAACTTACGGAACCAATGACCAGATTTTTTGAGGGTTCGTTTTTGACTTTCGAGATCCAACTCAACTAAGCCATAGCGGTTCTTGTAGCCATTGAGCCATGACCAACAGTCAATAAAGGTCCAGATCAAATAACCTTTACAGTTAGCACCATCTTGAATAGCCCGGTGGAGCTCACGAAGATGGTCTTTGACAAAGTCAATCCGGTAGTCGTCTTGGATCACGCCATCCTTGCGGAATTTTTCCTCTCCTTCAACCCCCATCCCATTTTCGGTCAGGATCCACTCGATATTGCCATAGTTTTCCTTGATATTTTGGGCAATGTCATACAAGCCTTGCTCATAGATTTCCCAACCACGGTGGGGATTGATCTTGCGGCCTGGCATGACATAGGGTTCATAAAATTGCTCAAAGAGCAAGGGAGAAGCTGGATTTGGAGCATAACGAGGAGCTGCCACACGAAGTGGTTGGTAATAGTTAACCCCTAGGTAATCCACCGTATTTTCCTCGATCAAGCGCAATTCAAAAGGATCATAATCCGGCAAGAGATCACGCTCCCGCAGGATCTCCACTAATTCTTCAGGATAATGACCAAGAACAGATGGATCTAGGAAGGATTTGGCTTGAAAGAGCTCGGCAATGCGCGCAGCTTTCACATCTTCTGGATGCTGGCTCCGAGGATAGGCTGGTGTCAAATTGAGTACAATCCCGATACGGTAATTAGGATCCACCTCGTGACAGGCCTTGACTGCTAGAGAGCTTGCTAACTGGGTGTGGTAGGCTACTTTTACAGCTGCTGCTGCGTCTACCTTATGAGGAAAATGGGCATCATAAAAATAACCAAACTCCACAGGGACAATGGGTTCATTAAAGGTGATCCACTGATCAACCAGATCCCCATAGGTCTTGAAACAAAAACGCGCATATTCTTGGTAAGCATAGGCGGTTTCTTTATTTTCCCAACCATCCCCTTGCTCTTGAAGAGCCATCGGTAAATCAAAATGATAGAGGTTGACCAAGAGGTGAATCCCTTTCTCCTTTATCTTTTCAAAGACACGACGGTAGAAATCAACGCCTGCTTGATTGATCTCTCCTCGTCCTTCTGGGAAAATACGTGACCACTGAATAGAGGTCCGAAAGGCCGTGTGGCCAGTTTCTAACAAGAGGTCCAAATCTTCTTCCCAGTGTTCATAAAAAGTCGATGTTTTCTCTGGTCCTTGCCCTTGATAAAAGCGGTTGGGCTCGATCTTATACCAGTAATCCCAGAGATTGTCTCCCTTTCCATCCTGGGCGAAACGCCCTTCTGTTTGAGGGCCCGAGGTCGAACTCCCCCATAAAAAATCCTTTGGAAATTGATACATGTCCTAATCCTCCTCATTCTACTAGCTCTATTGTAGCGCATCCTCCTCCAAAACCTAGTCACAATTTACAGTCTTTCTTACGCAGATTAAAGAAAAAGCCCCTTAGGAAAAATTCCTAAGGAAGCTGGTCCTCTTTACAATTGAGTCACGACATATTCAAAGAGCTTGCGATCTGCTGGGCTCTTGTCAAAACGCAATTCCGGATGCCACTGAACGCCGAGGAAACGACTCTCATCTGTGGATTGAACGGCTTCTATGATGTCATCTTTAGGATCCCGCGCGATCACTTCTAAACCATCTGCCAAGTCTTTAATACTTTGATGATGGAAAGAATTGATGCGACTGGTCTTACCATAGATCTCTTGCAGGATCGTCTGATCCTTGGTCACCAACTCTTGGCTGGTGTACTGACCTGGATTGTCCTGCCAGTGGTGTTCAATGTCTTGATACAGAGTTCCCCCTAGAGCGACATTATAGAGCTGGGTCCCACGGCAGACGGTAAAGATCGCTTTTTTAGCCGCACGCGCTTCTTCAATCAAGGCCAACTCAAAGAGATCGCGTTTCAAGAGGTAGTCATCACTGTCGATGGTGATTTCTTCTCCGTAAAACTTGGGCAAGACATTTTGTCCACCGGTGATGATGAGCTTATCAATCATCGATAGGTAGTCTTTGGCCAAGGCTGCATCTCCAATTGGCAAGATCAAGGGAATCCCTCCTGCCTCTTTGACCGCTTCGACAAAACCAGTCGCCGCATAACTCATATTCGCGTCTGGATCATCCGGGAAGGGTCTTTCATTTCCTGTAATTCCAATTACTGGTCGTTTTTTCATACTTTTTTCCATATACTTTCATTCGTTTTCAAGGCTTATTGTAACACAATTTTAAGCCAGACTCAATGGAGTTTTTTTTGAAGAGAAGGTCTCCCCTTCTAACCCAAAAGCTTGCTGAAAGCATTTTAGGGGTTAAAAAGGGCAGCCAAAGTGATGATAGAGAGTGTAGAAGTGACTATTCTCTACTGTATTCATCACTTTTTCATATGCATGAGATCGATTTTCTAAATGACTTATTGACCAATTCTATTTTACTAAGGCTATCGAAACCATGCAAAAAGCAACGGCAAATCCGTTGCTTTTGTGGAGTCAGGGAACGACTGTCCCGGGCTCTTTTTTATCGTAACCAACTTTCGTCTAACTGGCCTTTACTTTTGCGAAAAGCTTTCCCATGTTCATCAATGACAGCATGGATCTCCTGGCATTGTTTGAGAGCGAGCCCTTCCAAGACGTTACCATAAACAGCATGCATGTCATTATAGGTATCATAGTTTCCAAATCCTAAGCGTCGAAAAAGTCTTCTCGCATATTCATCCGAAATAAAAACTGGACGATCAAAAAGATAAAGTAAAAGTGCATCTGCAGTCTCTGGTCCAATCCCTTTTAACTCCAACAGTTGCTTCCGTAAATCTTCTGTTCCAATCTTGGACAGAACCTCAAAACCACCAACTTCTCTTAACCATATCAGAAGTCCCCTAATCGTTTGAGATTTTTGCTTAAAAAATCCGGCAGGCCGAATACGTTCCTGTAACTCTTCTAGCGGTAAAGCCAGGATCCTCTCTACTGTCATGACATCCATCAAACCAGCTAAAGCCAACTTAGCATTCTTCTCTGTTGTCCGTTGGATCAAAATAGTCGATACCAGATCTTCCAGTTTGTTCTCCGATTGCCACCAATTTTGTTCTCCATAGTGCTCACAGAGTCGCAAAAGAGTCTCTTGTATTTCCTCTTGCTGCATCATTTCTTCAATAATCCCTGTTTGACCAAAAAGTCACGCGCTACTTTGGCAGCAGGTTTTCCTTCTACTCCCACTTGGTAGTTCATTTGACTCATTTGGCTCTCTGTGATTTTACCAGATAACTTATTAAGAATACCTTCCAATTCTGGATGTTTCTTAAGAAGAGCTTCTTTCATGAGGGGTGCTCCTTGGTAAGGTGGGAAGAGGTGTTGGTCATCCTCTAGAACAACTAGATCATATTGAGCAATTTCTGGGTCTGTTGAATAGGCATCTGTTATTTGGATATTGCCTTGTTGGATTGCCTCATAGCGAAGGGCCGGCTCCATGGTAGCTACATTAAAATTTAGTCCATAAACTGATTGAAGCCCTTTGTTTCCGTCCTCACGGTCGTTAAATTCCAACGTGAAACCAGCTTTAAGCTTGTCCTGAACTTTCTTGAGATCAGAAATCGTCTTCAGATTATACTCTTTCGCAATACTTTTCGGAACAGCAATCGCATAGGTATTTTGATAAGCCATGGGTTTGAGCAAGGCTAGATTGTCTTGTTTCTTTATCCCATCACGCGCAACCTCGAAAACTTCTTTGGAGTCGTTGCTGACTTTAGGAGCTGGCTGCAAAAGTGAGCTTGTAATGGTCCCTGTAAATTCTGGATAGATATCGATATCACCCTTTTTAAGCGCTTGATAAAGGAAATCTGTCTTCCCAAAGTTAGGCTTAACCGTCACTGTCATGTCACTATTTTCCTCAATGAGAAGTTTGTACATATTCATGAGAATTTCAGGCTCAGGCCCCAATTTCCCAGCTACGACTAGATTTTCTTTTTCTTTCTGAGGAATCATGCTTGGAGCGTAACTCGCTCCCAAACCAAGGAGCATCACCGCAAAGGCCGCAACAATCGTACGCAACTTTGCCTTTTCCAACCATTTGAGAATAACATTAAATAGAATGGCCAAAATGGCTGATGAGATTGCGCCGATTAAAATGAGACTAGCATTTCGACGATCAATCCCCAAAAGGATAAAGGAACCCAATCCTCCAGCTCCAACAAGAGCGGCTAAAGTCGCTGTCCCAATGATCATAACGGTTGCTGTACGAACCCCCGATACAATGACAGGCATGGCCAGTGGAATTTCAAACTTCTTGAGTCGCTCCCACTTGGTCATTCCAAAAGCAATCCCTGCCTCCTCAAGACTAGGATCAATGCCGTTCAAGGCTGTGATTGTATTTTCCAAAATCGGGAAAATCGCATAAATGACTAGAGCTGTAAGGGCCGGTAAGGTTCCAATCCCCATGAAAGGAATGAAGAGACCCAACAGAGCCATTGAGGGAATGGTCTGGAAGATACCCGCAACTTGTAGTACCCAGTTCGCCGCTTTTTTGTGGCTATTTAGATAAACCGCCAGCGGAATCGTCAGAAAAATAGCAACCAATAAGGTCAAAAGAGACAATTGTAAGTGTTGTCCAAGGGCTGTAAGCCAGTCCGCAAAACGTTCTTGAAAAGTTGTAAGTAGTTTAGACATGGTGAGCACCTCCAAACAAATCTGCGACAAAATCTGTCACAGGCGCTTGTAAAATTGTTTCAGGGTCTGCTACCTGACGAATTTCTCCATCCTGCAAAACTGCAATTCGATCCCCTAATTTTAAGGCCTCGTCCGTATCATGGGTTACGAAGATGGTCGTCATGCCGAATTCTTTATGTAAATCTTTTGTAAGAGCCTGCAACTGCTTGCGAGAGATGGCATCCAAGGCTGAAAAAGGCTCGTCCATCAATAGAATTTTTGGTTCTCCAATGATAGCGCGCACAATGCCAATCCGCTGTTGCTCCCCACCAGATAATTCACTAGGCATGCGATTTGCATACTCTGTAGCAGGGAGCCCCACCTTATCCAAGAGTTCTTCTGTCTTAGAAGTGATTTGTTCTTTAGTCCAGCCCTTCATCTCAGGAATCAATGCTATATTTTCAGCAACGGTCAAGTTAGGAAATAAGGCAATGGCTTGAAGGACATAGCCGGTACTGAGACGTAACTCCCGTTCATCATAGTCCTTGATACGTTTCCCATCCATATAGATATTGCCATCTGTCGGCTCCAAAAGACGGTTAATCATCTTGATCATGGTGGTCTTACCAGATCCTGAAGGACCCACTAGCACCATGAATTCTCCATTTTCAATGCGGAGATTGACATCTTTCAAAATGTCCTTTTCCGTGTAGCGCAAGGCTACATGTTTGTATTCAATCATTTAATCTTCCTCATTTTTTACGATCACTTTACCAAAAGAATGGCTTCCTTCCAGATAAGCATGCGCTTCCTGAATTTGGTCAATCTGATAAACTTTTTCAGGCCGTACATCCACGCGATACTGCTCGACAAAATCTACCAAAGCCTGGAGCTTGTCATGAGACACATTGCCAGAAGCAAAGGTCGTCAAGTAGAGATTGCGAGAGTGCATCTCGATCGGATCAAAGTCTGGAACAGTCCACTGACCACCCAGTAGGCCACAAGAACAGATAATTCCACCTTCTGCTGTCCGCGCAAAAGTATCGAGAATAGTGCTGGGACCAACAAGATCCAAGACCTTATCGAACTGCTCTTTCGTGTGCAAGACACCATCCTTTTCCAAAATCACCTGATCAAATCCGACCACTTTCAGTTGCTCTTCCTTAGCTAGATTTCGGCTAGTTCCTGCCAGGTGAATCTCAGGAAATTGTCCTTTCAGCAGTTTAGCAAAGGCAATTCCTACACCACTGGTTGCTCCACGAACTAACACGCTTTCTTTCTCCTCTATCTTGAGATTAAGAAAAGAGCCAAAAGCCGTGTAATAGGTTTCCGGAAGGGCTATCAAACTTTCCAAATCAAGTTCTGTCTTGATTGGATAAATCTGCTCATTGGGGAGAAGGGTATACTCTGCATAGCCTCCATCAAAGGCTCGCCCCATCTCCCCCATAATGGAAATGATTTGCTGGCCAATCTTCAAATCCTCTCGTGTCGTTTCTTCCACAAGACCGACACACTCAATCCCTAACACACGAGGAAATTTTACAGATGGTGATTGTCCCTTGCGGGTAAAAATTTCACTGTGATTGATGCCAAAGCCTTGGATTTTCACCAGGGTCCAACCTGCCTTCAGGACCGGTTTGGGTCGTTCGACAACTTCTAATACCTCTGGCCCACCTGGAGTGCTCACAACAACTGCTTTCATTACTATCCCCTCAATCTATACACAGAACGTCATGCTTCTTTGACAATTCTATTGCGATAAACTAGATTTTACAACTTCTACCAAACTCATAGCTGGACGTCCTAAGACTTTTTCGACAACTGTTGAAACCCCAGCTTGTTCCCCAACTTTGATAGCTGTATAGGTAC
>ERZ894199.406-NODE-406-length-20680-cov-9.004800_pt1 | contig 20680 bp, 18 predicted proteins | sample MGYA00380285_ERZ894199 | MGnify/ENA primary metagenome ERZ894199 (study PRJEB32331, sample SAMN06328447) | human gut metagenome | biome: human gut microbiome; feature: stool | host: Homo sapiens | collected 2012-01-17 ... | reverse complement strand
GAACATGATCACCGGTGCTGCTCAGATGGACGGCGCTATCCTGGTCGTTGCTGCTACCGATGGTCCCATGCCCCAGACCCGTGAGCACATCCTGCTGGCTCGTCAGGTCGGCGTGCCTTATATCGTCGTGTTCATGAACAAGTGCGATATGGTCGACGACGAGGAGCTGCTGGATCTGGTCGAGATGGAGATCCGTGAGCTGCTGAGCGAGTATGACTTCCCCGGCGACGACACCCCCATCATCCGTGGCTCCGCTCTGAAGGCTCTGGAGTCCACCTCCAAGGATCCTGATGCACCCGAGTATGCTTGCATCAAGGAGCTGATGGACGCTGTTGACACCTATATCCCCAACCCCGATCGTGAGGAAGACAAGCCCTTCCTGATGCCCATCGAGGATGTCATGACCATTTCCGGCCGTGGTACTGTTGCTACCGGTCGTGTTGAGCGTGGCGTTGCTAAGGTTGGCGATGCAATGGAGATCGTTGGCATTAAGCCCGATCGTCTGAGCACCACCATCACTGGCCTGGAGATGTTCCGTAAGTCTCTGGACTTCGCTGAGGCTGGCGATAACATCGGCGCTCTGCTGCGTGGTGTTGACCGTACCCAGATCGAGCGTGGCCAGGTTCTGGCTAAGCCCGGCACTGTCCATCCCCACAAGGTCTTCGAGTCTCAGGTCTACGTTCTGACCAAGGACGAAGGCGGTCGTCACACCCCCTTCTTCTCTAACTATCGTCCTCAGTTCTACTTCCGTACCACTGACGTGACCGGCATCATCACCCTGCCCGAAGGCACCGAGATGTGCATGCCCGGCGATAACGTTCAGATGCACGTTGAGCTGCTGACCCCCGTTGCTATGGAAGAGGGCCTGCGTTTCGCTATCCGTGAGGGTGGCCGTACCGTTGGTTCCGGCGTTGTTGGCAAGATCATTGAGTGATTTTGACCCTCTGCGCCTGTTCTAAGGCAAAAGGTTAAACTTACAAAGAGCCTTCCCATTCCGGAGAGTGGGAAGGCTCTTTTTGCGCTATCAGATCCTCTGCCCGAGATGGCAGGGGATTTTTGTTTTTGCCAAAAAGTGCTTTACAAATAAAGGTTGTTATGATATCCTGACATTAAAGAGAGAAGATGTCGGAGAATGGAGGATTGCACGATGGCGTTTGACTATAAGAAGGAGTACAAGGAGTTTTATCTTCCACCCAGGAAGCCGGGTATTGTGACTGTTCCGCCGATGAATTTTGTGTCCGTACAGGGCAGGGGAGACCCCAATGAACCAGGTGGAGAGTATCAGGCGGCAATGGAGTTGCTGTATGGCATTGCCTTTACCATCAAGATGAGCTACAAGGGAAGCCATAAGATCGACGGTTACTTTGAATATGTTGTCCCACCGTTGGAGGGTTTGTGGCATCAGGAGGGGGTGGACGGTGTGGACTACGCCCACAAAGAATGCTTTGAGTGGACAAGTATGATCCGCCTGCCGGATTTCGTGACCCGGGAAGTGTTCGGTTGGGCCGTTCAGGAAGCGACTGCAAAAAAGAAGAAGGATTTCTCCAAAGTGCAGTTCCTCCACTATGATGAGGGACTTTGTGTGCAGTGTATGCATGTTGGCTCTTATGATACTGAACCGGAGACGCTGGAGCAGATGGATGCTTTTGCGCGGGAACAGGGCTATGAGACAGATTTTACAGGGCACCGTCGTCACCACGAAATTTACCTCAGCGATCCGCGCCGGACAGCACCGGAGAAATTGAAAACGGTGCTGCGGCACCCTGTTCGTGCAAAATAAAATCGGGAAAGTTCACAAAGACTGTCGATTTTCGTTGTGAGATGTGCTATACTAAATCTACCTATAGAAACATCTCGAAAAAGGGAGGAGAACATCATGCAGCATGAAACTGTCATCGTGCTGGACTTTGGCGGCCAGTACAATCAGCTGATCGCGCGCCGTGTCCGCGAGAACAATGTCTACTGTGAAATCTATTCCTACAAAACTGACCTGTCGGTCATCAAGGCGAAGAACCCCAAGGGCATCATCTTCACCGGCGGCCCCAACAGCGTCTATCTGGAAGATTCGCCCACCATCGACCCCGAAATCTTCAACTGGGGCATCCCTGTGCTGGGAATCTGCTACGGCAGCCAGCTGATGATGCACCTGCTGGGTGGTCATGTCTGCCGCGCCCCTGAGCGTGAGTACGGCAAGACCGAGGTCTTTGTGGACAACAGCAGCAAGATGTTCGAGGATGTTCAGCCCTCCACCATCTGCTGGATGAGCCACAACGACTACATCGAGCAGGCAGCCCCCGGCTTCAAGATCACCGCACACACCGTGAACTGCCCTGTGGCTGCTGCAGAGAACGCCGAGAAGGGCCTGTACGCTGTTCAGTTCCACCCGGAGGTGCTCCACACCGCTGAGGGCAAGAAGATGCTCCGCAACTTCGTGTATAACGTTTGTGGCTGCTCCGGCGACTGGAAGATGGACTCTTTCGTGGAGAACAATGTCAAGGCTCTGCGGGAGCGCATTGGCGACGGCAAGGTGCTGTGTGCCCTGTCCGGCGGCGTGGACTCCTCGGTGCTGGCTGCGATGCTGGCAAAGGCCATCGGGAAGCAGCTGACCTGCGTGTTTGTGGATCACGGCCTGCTCCGCAAGAACGAAAAGGAAGAGGTCTGCTCTGTCTTTGGCCCGGGCAATGCCAACGGCTTTGATATCAACTTCATCTGTGTGGATGCCCGCGACCGCTATTTCAGCAAGCTGGCCGGTGTTACCGAGCCCGAGCGCAAGCGCAAGATCATTGGCGAGGAGTTCATCCGCGTCTTTGAGGAGCAGGCAAAGCAGATCGGCAAGGTGGATTTCCTGGCACAGGGCACCATCTATCCTGACGTTGTGGAGAGCGGCCTGGGCGGCGAATCCACCGTCATCAAGAGCCACCACAATGTCGGCGGCCTGCCCGATACCGTGGACTTTAAGGAGTTGGTGGAGCCCCTGCGCAACCTGTTCAAGGATGAGGTGCGTCAGGTTGGCCGCGAACTGGGCCTGCCTGAGTATCTGGTCAGCCGTCAGCCGTTCCCCGGCCCCGGTCTGGGCATCCGCATCATCGGCGAGGTGACCCCTGAGAAGGTTGCCATCGTGCAGGATGCAGACGCAATCTGGCGTGAGGAGATCGCAAAGGCTGGTCTGGATAAGGAGATCAACCAGTATTACGCCGCCCTGACCAATATGCGCAGTGTCGGCGTGATGGGTGACGAGCGTACCTATGACTACGCTGTGGCCCTGCGTGCTGTGACCACCACCGACTTTATGACGGCTGAGAGCTACAATGTGCCCTGGGATGTTCTGGGCACCGTGACCAGCCGCATCGTCAATGAGGTCAAGCACGTCAACCGTGTGTTCTACGATTGCACCGGTAAGCCGCCTGCCACCATCGAGCTCGAGTAATCTGCAAACCCTGAAAAGTATTGATGCAATGCAATATTTTGAGAGCCAAAAGACTCTGTGATACTGCTTTGATACTATCAGGCGATTATTCATAAAGAGAGACATGAGAATGCCCTCTGAGAAACGGTAAGTTTTTCAGAGGGCATTTTTGTGTCTTTTATTCTTTACGCCACTTTTTCTTCGGCTCGTACCGGCCGCAGCCGTCGGCAGTCTGAGGCCAGTTGAGCTTCCATTCCAGATACTCTTCCTTGGTGATCTCGCCCTCCCGGAGCTGCTTCTTGCGGAGCTGCCACTCCTTTAAGAACTCATCCAGCAGGCGATAGCGGAAGCTGACTGCCATGTGCTTTTCCGGGAAATCTGGGTCGGTGGTGTCTGTGACCTCGTAGAGCCGGGTGCCGGGGTAGTGCTCGTCCAGCTCGAACAGAGTGTACATCACATCCTCTGCGGCGTACAGGGTCGGCTCATAGAGGGAACGGTAGTTCACGTCCAGCACCTCCGCAATCTTGCGGAGCAACTCTTCCTTGGGTGTGCGGGTGTTGCTTTCGTATTGTGCGATACGGATGTCTGCGCTCTTCTCCTCAAACCCGATGGCAATGCCCAGTTCTTTCTGGGTCATACCTCGGAGGTTACGGGCACGTTTGATGCGGTCACCGACTGCCATGCGATTGCCTCCTGACTTAAACATATTTGTTGAACCCAGTATAGCACAGAAAAACAGGAGGTGCAATAGAAAATAAACAAAAAAGTTTAAGATTTTACCCAAAAGCCTCTTGACTTAACGAAATATGTTTAGTATAATGAGAATGCAAAAAGATAAGCAAAAATGCTTAGTAAAATTGAATGACCGCCAAACTGACCCAAACCGCCAAGACCTTCCGAAAGGAAGCGAGCGCTCCGTAAGGGGACGGCACAGCACCGCAAAGGGGATATGCCTGCCGGAAGTCAGCGAGGATGAAGCGGCACCGAAACGAAACCGACAAGGAAAGGACAAAAAATGGCAAATAGCATTTTTATCAAGGCAGACGAGCTGGCAAAGGAGCTGGACATCTCGCAGGGTCTGGCGTACAAGATGATTGCCCAGTGGAACGAGGAACTGAGGGCCAAGGGCTACACGACCGTGGGAGGCCGTGTAAGCAGGAGGTACTATCAGGAGAAGATCTACGGGGCAGGAGAGGAGTGATAAGATGCCAGCCTACAAAGACAGCAGGCAAGGCACATGGTACGCTTCCTTCTACTTCGAGAACTGGCAAGGTGTGAAGCAGAAGAAGCTGAAACGGGGGTTTGCCACCAAGAAGGACGCTCTGGCGTGGGAGCGGGAGTTCCTTCTTCAGCAGGCGGCAGACCTGACCATGACCTTTGAAGCCTTCGTGGAAATTTATATCACGGACAAGAAAAAGCGACTCCGGGAAAACACCTGGTCTGTCAAGGAGCATATCATCCGAACGAAAATCTTACCGTACTTCAAAGAAAAGCGGCTCAGCGAGATCAAGCCGCGGGATGTGATCGCATGGCAGAACGAGATGCTGAACTACCGGGACAAAAACGGCAAGGCCTACTCGCCGACCTACCTCAAGACGCTCCATGGACAGCTCAGTGCCATTCTGAACCACGCTGTCCGGTTCTACGGGCTGAAATCAAACGCAGCGGCCACAGCCGGGTGCATGGGGTCGGAAAAGCACAAGGAGATGCTCTTCTGGACAAAGGAGGAGTACCTCAAGTTCGCGGAAGCGATGATGGACAAGCCGCAGTCCTATTACGCTTTTGAGGTCCTCTACTGGTGTGGCATCCGGGAGGGCGAGCTGCTGGCTCTGACTCCGGCAGACTTCGACTTGGACAAGGGGCTGCTCTCCATCACCAAATCCTATCAAAGGCTGAAAGGCCGGGATGTGATCACCGACCCGAAAACACCCAAGAGCGTCCGGGTCATCCAGATGCCGCAGTTTCTGACGGACGAGATCAGGGACTATCTGAAATCCTTCTACAAAGTCCAGCCGGATCAGCGGATCTTTGAGGTGACCAAGAGCTACCTGCACCACGAGATGGACAGGGGAGCCAAGGAGGCCGGGGTGAAGCGGATACGAATCCACGACCTACGGCACTCCCATGTGTCGCTGCTGATTGAAATGGGCTTCTCGGCTTTGGCAATCGCTGACCGGGTAGGGCATGAGAGTGTGGACATCACCTATAAGTACGCCCACCTCTTCCCCTCAAAGCAGCAGGAGATGGCGCAGAAGCTGGACATGGAACGAAAGGAAGGATGAAGATGGAACGAGTGCTCGACCAGCAAGGCCGCTGGCGGAACAAGGTGGTAGCCTTCCGAATGTCCCCGGAAGAGGACGAGGTTCTGGAAGCCAAAGTAAAGCTCTCCGGGCTGACCAAACAGGAGTATATCATCCGCCGCTTGACCGACCGGGAAATCACCGTGGTAGGCAACCCAAGGGTCTACAAAGCCCTACGAGGCCAGATGGAGCTGATCTATCAGGAATTACAGCGGCTGGCCGTGGATGAAGAAGTCCCGCCGGACTTGCTGGAGACCTTGCTAATGGTAGCCCTGACGTTGAACGGACTTAAGGAGGAATGCGAATGACGGACAATAGAAAAACGACCGTACCGGGTGCATCTGTTGGCGCAGATGCGGTACAGTCGTCTGATAAAATTACCACCAATATTATAACAAATTCGGGCAAGCAAATCAATCTGCAAGCCGCGAAAAAGTCAAACAATTTCGGACTGAACACGGTATCAATGACCGAGCTGTACGACACGGTGTATCCACCCCGGAAGCCCATCGTGAACGACCTGCTGTACAGTGGCACCTACCTCTTTGTAGGAGCACCCAAGGTGGGCAAGTCCTTCTTCATGGGGCAGCTCGCCTACCATGTGGCGATGGGGCTTCCGTTGTGGGAGTACGAGGTGCATCAAGGCACCGTCCTCTATCTGGCGTTGGAGGATGATTACGCCCGGCTGCAGCGGCGGCTCTCCCGGATGTTCGGGGTAGAGGAGACCAGCAATCTCTACTTCGCAACGCAAGCTAAGTCCGTGAGCGAGGGACTTGACCAGCAGTTGGAAGGATTCATCCGGGAGCACCCGGATGTACGGCTCATCATCATCGACACCCTGCAGAAGGTGCGGGAGATCGGCGGTGACCGATACAGCTACGCCAGCGACTACGAGATCGTGACCAAACTGAAAACTTTCAGCGACAGGTACGGCATCTGCCTGCTGGTGGTTCATCACACCCGGAAGATGGAAGCCGAGGACAGCTTTGATATGATCTCCGGCACCAACGGTCTGTTGGGTGCAGCGGATGGCGCATTCATCATGCAGAAGAAGCGGCGCACGGACAACACCGCACTACTGGACATCGTGGGGCGTGACCAGCCGGATCAGGAGCTGACATTGGAGTTCAACCGAGAACGCTGTGTCTGGGAGTTCCAAGGAGCCGAAACGGAACTTTGGAAGCTGCCGCCCGACCCGCTTCTGGAAGCGGTGGCAAAGATGCTCACCCCGGAACAGCCAGAGTGGAGCGGTACGCCCACGGAGCTGCTGGAACGTCTGCCGGGTGTGAGCATACAGGCAAACATCCTGACCCGGAAGCTGAACGTGAGTGCCGACAGGCTCTACAACGATTATGGAATTCGGTACGAAAGCAAGCGCACCCATGAGGGCAGAGTGGTCAAATTAACGCTGGAAAATTCTGGGACGTGACGATTCGTGACGGTTGTGACGGTATTTTTGCTACTATGTAAAATACCGTCACAATCGACACAACCGACACGGGATGGTGATAATGATGAAAAATGTGCAGATTTCGCAGGAACTTTTCGTCGCCTTGCTGCATTATCATTTGAGCGGCGAAAATGAGTACGAAGAGGTCATTGAGCAGGGTCTGGAGCAAAAATTGGATGCGATGCTGCGGCATGAGCTGTATGCCCAGTACAAGACAGCACCCACCGAGGAACAGCGGGAGCAGGCTCGGCAGGAGTATCTGGACAGACGAGGCGTGCCAGAAAGCTTCCGCTGGTGAGTCCCTCTATTGGCAAAGTACAGGAGCGTGTCACGCTCCTGTGAATGCAATCACGCAGGAAGGTGGTGTTGGACCGGGCAGCGGCGAGGTACAGCGAAACCCCGTCCGCAGACGGAAGCCCCCGGCAGGGCGCAAAGGCATCTTTTGATGGATGGAACGTCTGTCAAAAGTGCTTTTGCGTTACTTTCGACGAAAGTAACAAAGCCTTTGCCGTGTCCGGCACCAGTTACTTCCACAGAGAAAGGACGTGCGATTGAAAAGAACCATTTCCGCAATGCGGGGTCCCGGCTCCCTCAACCATAACCGGAGAAGTTTCACCGCTGAAAACGTTGACCCGAAGCGCAGCAGCCTGAATGTCGTGTACCGGGATGAGCCGATTCAGAAGGTGTACCACGAACTGTTTGACGAGGCAGTGAAGCGTTACAATGCCAAGCAGAAGCGCAAGGACCGCTGTATCACCGACTACTATGAGCACCTGCGGACAGGCAAGCAGGAAAAGCTTTTCCATGAGCTGATCGTCCAGATCGGCAACAAAGATGATATGGGTGTCCTGACCGAGAATGGCGCACTGGCAAAGGAACTGCTGGACGAGTATATGCAGGGCTTCCAAGAGCGGAACCCGACACTGCGGGTGTTCGGGGCTTTCCTCCACATGGATGAAGCTACGCCCCATCTGCACATCGACTTCGTGCCGTATGTGTCCGGCTGGAAAGGCAAAGGACTGGACACCAAGGTGTCCCTGAAGCAGGCGCTGAAAGCCTTGGGCTTTGCAGGCGGTTCTAAACGGGAATCCGAGCTGAACCAGTGGATCAACGCCGAGAAAGAGCAGCTTGCCGCCGTGATGGAGCGGCACGGCATCGAGTGGGAACAGAAAGGCACCCACGAAGAGCACCTGTCTGTGCTGGACTTCAAAAAGCAGGAGCGTAGTAAAGAGGTAGCGGCTCTGGAAGCTGCCAAGCAGGAGTGCCAGACCGACCTGACCGAAATGCAGGAACAGCTGGAAACAGCGCAGACAGCCGTAGAAGCCGCTGAACAGCGGGTACAGAAAGCAGAGCTGACCTACCAGAAGCAGAGCCAGAAGCTGAACAAGCTGGCTCCCATTATGGAAGGTTTGGAAAACCTGTCAGCGCAATACTCCCAGCGGCCAGAAGAATGGGTGCCAGAAGCAGCCACATTTGAGACCGCCAAGAGCTATCGGGAGAAGAAGGCCATGCCGCTGATCCAGAAGTTGGTGAAGGTACTCTTTGCCCTCCATCGGAAGTACTGGGAGGTCAAGGATGAGCGGGATAAGTATCTGTACTTCTATCAGGACGAGAAGAAAGCTACCCATCATCTAAGCCAGCGGCTGAAAGAGGTGGAGGCTGAAAACTCTCAGCTCTATGCGATGAAACGTGATTTCAGGCGAGTATGGAACTATTTCGGTGCCGAAAAGATGCAGCAGGTCATTGGGCTTATGAGGGAGCAGGAGCAGACCACAGATAGGAGCCGGAAGAAGAACAGGCAGAACAGCATAGAGCTGTAAGCATAGCAGACCCCCGTCAGCGAATGCTGGCGGGGGTCTGTACATATAAGTAATAATTCGACAAAAAATGCAATAGCAATATTTATCGGCTTGCAATCACGGAAAAGCTGTGGTACGCTTTACTAGGATAGTATAAAGGGAAAGTATATCCTTTTTAGAAAAAGACACCATGGTGTACCAATAGTGGTACATTTACTATGTTAAAATGAAAGAAAACAATGCGGGAATCCGTATTTGATGGAGGAAATAAAAATGGTAGACACCAAAAAAGAGCAGGAACGCGAAGAACTGCACCGTGCAATCTGGGCGATTGCGGATGATCTGCGCGGCGCAGTGGACGGATGGGATTTCAAGAGCTACGTTCTCGGTACGATGTTCTACCGTTATATTTCGGAGAACATTGCCAGTTATATCAATCAGGGCGAAATTGATGCAGGCAACCCGGATTTCCGCTATGAAGATATGTCTGATGCAGAGGCAGAGCAGGCACGGGAAGGGCTGGTACAGGAAAAAGGGTTCTTCATCCTGCCCAGTGAGTTGTTCTGCAATGTACGAGCAAAAGCGGCCAGCGATGAAAACCTCAACGAAACGCTGGAAACAGTCTTCCGGCACATTGAGGAATCCGCAAAGGGCAGCTCCTCTGAGGGACAGTTTGCAGGGCTGTTTGATGATTACGATGTGAACAGCAACAAGCTGGGCGCGACCGTTGCCAAACGCAATGAAAAGCTCGTGAAGCTGCTGAACGGCGTAGCAGATATGAACCTTGGAGATGTGAAAGAGCATGACATTGATGCTTTTGGCGATGCCTACGAATACCTGATGACCATGTACGCCAGCAATGCGGGCAAGTCCGGCGGCGAGTTCTTTACGCCTGCCGATGTTTCGGAGCTGCTGACCCGGCTGGGTACGGTAGGCAAGAAGGAAATCAACAAGGTATATGACCCGGCCTGCGGCTCTGGCTCGTTGCTACTGAAGGCAGAAAAGGTGCTGGGACGGGACGCTGTGCGCAATGGCTTCTTTGGGCAAGAAATCAACATCACAACGTATAACCTGTGCCGTATCAATATGTTCCTGCACGACATTGAGTTTGACAAATTCGACATTGCCTGTGAGGATACGCTGACAAATCCGCAGCACTGGGATGATGAACCCTTTGAGCTGATCGTATCGAATCCGCCGTACTCCATCAAGTGGGCCGGTGACGAGAATCCGCTGCTCATCAATGACCCGCGTTTTGCTCCGGCTGGTGTGCTGGCTCCGAAGAGCAAAGCGGACTTAGCGTTTATCATGCACTCGCTGGCATGGCTGGCTTCCAACGGTACGGCTGCAATCGTCTGCTTTCCCGGCATCATGTACCGTGGCGGCGCAGAGCAGAAGATCCGCAAGTATCTGGTGGACAACAACTTCATTGACTGCATCATCCAGTTGCCGAGCAATCTGTTCTTCGGCACCAGTATTGCCACCTGCATCATGGTGCTGAAAAAGGGTAAAACGGATAATAAAGTGCTGTTCATTGACGCTTCTTCCGAGTGTGTCAAGGTGACGAACAACAACAAGCTCACGCCGGAAAACATCAATAAGATCGTGGACACCTTTGCACAGCGGGCAGAAGAAGCGCACTTCTCCCATCTGGCGGAGTATTCCGAGGTGCAGGAAAATGACTACAATCTGTCCGTTTCCACTTATGTGGAAGCCAAGGACACCCGCGAGAAGATCGACATTGTGAAGCTGAACGCTGAAATTGCGCAAATCGTAGCACGAGAAAACGAACTGCGGGCTGATATTGACCAGATCGTGGCAGAAATCGAGGGCTGAGATGGAAAACAAAAAGAAGGATTCTGCGTTGGTACGTTCTTCTGCGGCGGAATATTTGACCTTTGTTGCCTCCACGGGGGAGGATAAGGACAGCATCGAGATGCGCTACGAGGATGAAAACATCTGGCTGACGCAAAAGATGATGGCGACCCTTTACGATGTGTCTGTCGCAGCGATAAACCAGCACCTGAAAAAGATTTTTGAGGATGGGGAATTGCAGGAAGAAGCAGTTATTAAGAAATACTTAATAACTGCCACGGACGGAAAAAAGTACAACACGAACCACTATAACTTACAGGCAATTATTGCGGTCGGCTTCAAGGTGAACAACCAGCGGGCGGTGCGGTTCCGTGTCTGGGCGAACCAGATCGTGGAGCAGTACACCATCAAGGGGTGGGCAATGGATGAGGAGCGCCTGAAAAACGGCGGCACAGTCCTGACCAAGAAATACTTTGAAGAGCAGTTGGAGCGTATCCGGGAGATTCGCATTTCGGAGCGCAACTTCTACCAGAAACTCACTGACATTTACGCTACTTCGCTGGATTATGACCGCAATGCGCTGACCACAAAAGAGTTCTTTGCGAAGGTACAGAACAAGATGCACTATGCCGTGCATCGCCATACAGCGGCAGAGCTGATCTATGAGCGTGCCGATGCCGAAAAGCCGCACATGGGGCTTCACACATGGAAGGATGCTCCCAACGGCAAAATTAAAAAGAGCGATGTTTCGGTGGCGAAAAACTACCTGACCGAAGAGGAAATGAAGTCCATGGAGTTGATCGTTTCGGCATACCTCGACCTTGCCGAGAATCGTGCCCGCCGTCATATCCCCATGACTATGGAGGACTGGGCTAAGCGGCTGGACATCTATTTGCAGGCAGATGATCTGGAAGTGCTGAAGGATGCAGGTAAAATCTCGGCACAGCTTGCAAAGATGCACGCCGAAACGGAGTTTGAAAAGTACCGTGTGGTGCAGGATCGGTTGTACCAGAGCGATTTTGACAGATATTTGGTGGAAAATAGTGAAACTTGACATAGAGGAATAAAAAATGCGCCTGTCAGATGTATTATCAAAGGAACCTAACTTGGAATTCCAACAAGTCGATGGATTTCTGAAAAAGAAACTCCCGTGTGGTGGACAGCAAAGATTAGACGTAGGCGTTGTTTGCAGGGCCTTTTACTGTAAAAACTGTGGAAGCGATTTAACCTTTTCAATGGGAGATAGAGCTAAAATAGCATGTATCGGTGTCACAAATTATTTGGTAAGTATCGATTGTGTGTTGAAATGCCCCCGATGTGCAACAACTGTTCCTATTTGGTATCTGGTGGAAAGTAGGAATGAAGTTACAGATACTACGGTTTGGGTAAGAATCTTGAAAAGGACAGAAAAACTTCCAGAGAATGTTTCAATTTCACATGGTGCATACGGAAAATATACGGAGTATTTGGATAAGGCGGATAGGGCCTTTAGTGATGGGCTTGGAGCAGGAGCAATTGTCTACTTAAGAGAAATCATGGAAGGCATTACATATCAAGTGGCGCAAAATGAAAATATAAACTTGATAGGGCAAAAAGGAAAAAGGCGCCCATTCAGACAGTCGCTGGAGGAAGTTGATAAAAAGTGTCATATCATTCCAAAAGAATTCTCAGAAACGGGATATAGGCTGTTTAGCGAACTGAGTGAAGTCGTTCATGGAAATTCAGACGAAGAAACAAGCTTGAAAAAGTATAGTGCCTTGAAGAGATTAGTTATTGGAATATTGGATAATGTAAAAAATAACGAGACACTAATAAAAAATAGCGAAGAAATATTGCAAAAGATTCGTGAACTTGGATGGAATGATGAACTGGATGGAGAATAAAACAAATGAGTAAGCTGGACGATTTGATTCAAAAACTTTGCCCGGATGGAGTAGAGTATAAAACACTGTCGGAGGTATTTGATACACGGAACGGGTACACACCTTCCAAGAAAGAAAAGAATTTTTGGGAAAATGGAACTATACCATGGTTCCGAATGGAAGATATTCGTGAGAATGGTGGAATTTTGGATAAAGCGACACAATATGTTTCACAAGAAGCAGTGAAGGGCAGTCCATTTCCAGCAAACTCTATTATTGTGGCAACATCGGCAACAATTGGAGAGCATGCACTAATTACAGTGCCATCGATTGCGAATCAGAGATTTACATATTTGATGATAAAGGAACAATATAAGGATGATTATGACCCTAAATTCCTTTATTACTACTGCTTTAAGTTGGATGAGTACTGTAAAGAGTGCTTGAATCAAGGAAATTTTGCATCAGTTGATATGAAGAAATTTGCAAAATTCCAGTTTCCACGACTCCCTATTGAGATTCAGCGTGAAATTGTTCGTATTTTGGACAATTTCACGGAGCTTACAGCGGAGCTTACAGCGGAGCTTACAGCGGAGCTTACAGCTCGCCAAAAGCAGTATGAGTATTATCGGGATAAGCTGCTGAACTTTAAGGAGTTGAACTGATTGGAATATTCTGAAATGAGAGTGGATTTTCTTGGAGCAGCTAGAGTGATTGACAACTTTATAGGTGGTGTGATGGAGCCATATTCGTATGAAGATTACTTGCGGGATTTTGTGAATTGTTCAAGCTGCTTCCTGAAAAAATCCAATGGAAAGCTATATAAGAAGCCGGAGTCAGAAGCACACGGAGAATACGACTGCGCTTCAGATGAATACAAGCTTGATTTTAAGCTTTTCGCATCTCAATCAAGGCTGCAAGCGGCTAAAATCCTCTCACCATCAATCCAAGAATTCATGCCCGGTGTGATAGGCTTTGGACTGCCAGAAAAGCACGAAGGTGTTCCGGGGTATAAACCGATTACTTACAGCATTCCGTATGCAGTGTTTCGGAGCCTAAACTGGAATAAAATGATAGAAATTCGAGAGAAGAAAGAGAAAGAAGGTGTATTGGAAAAGGATGTATCTCAAATTATAAAGATATTTGAGACAAAGAAAAATATAATGCTGTTCTTTCCATATAATTTCATTTTTGATTCAAATGACAATTTTGAACAGGGAAGAAAACTTGCAATTGATGGATTGAATGCGGACTTTAAGTGTCTTTTTCAATATCGAATGGACAGGTTGCCAGAGTATGATACCTATGTTTCATTCATCTACGAAAAAGAAAACTTTGTAATAACCAAATGGACAGGAGATAAACTTGAATTTGTTGAAATGATACCAGTTTATAGAAGTCCGCTATATTGTGAATTGTGGCATATAGCGGAAGGATAAATTGCAGGAGGAATTTGAAATGTCCTTTTTCAATATCGTTGCGGCTACCAATGAAGATACCGTTGTTGCTGCCTATGAACCCTCCAAGGTGCGCTCTGACAGCTACCAGAGTGAGGCAGAACTGGAGAAAGAATTTATCCGGCTGTTGTGCGAGCAGGGCTATACCTATCTGCCGCTGCATACCGAGGATGAACTGATTGCTAACCTCCGCAGCCAACTGGAAGAGCTGAACCACTACCAGTTTTCCGATACGGAGTGGCAGCAGTTTTTCAGTGATGTAATTGCCAACCCCAACGAGCATATTCCTGAAAAGACCCGGAAGATTCAGGAAGACAATGTGCAGGTGCTGCACCGGGATGATGGCAGCTCCAAAAATATCACGCTGATCGACAAGAAGAACATCCACAACAACCGCCTGCAGGTCATCAACCAGTATGAGGTAAAACAAGCAGACGGCGCACGGCATGATAACCGCTATGATGTGACGATTCTGGTCAACGGCTTTCCGCTGGTTCATGTGGAACTGAAGCGGCGCGGGGTGGCCATCCGGGAGGCATTTAACCAAATCAACCGCTACCAGCGGGATTCGTTCTGGGCGGGCTGCGGTTTATATGAGTATGTGCAGATTTTTGTGATCTCCAACGGCACAAATACCAAGTACTACTCCAACAGCACCCGCTACAATGCCATCAAGGATGCCAAACACGGCAAGACGAAAAAGGAAAAGACCAGCAATAGCTTTGAATTTACCTCCTACTGGGCCGATGCGAATAACCGTGTGCTGACGGATCTGATCGACTTTACCCGGACATTCTTTGCAAAGCACACGATCCTGAGTGTGCTGACCCGGTACTGCATCTTTACCTCAGAAAAGATGCTGATGGTGATGCGCCCATATCAGATCACGGCAACCGAGCGGATATTGAACCGCATCGAGATCGCCAACAACTACAAAAAGTATGGCACTATCGAGGGCGGTGGCTACATCTGGCACACCACTGGCTCCGGCAAGACGCTGACCTCCTTCAAAACGGCACGGCTGGCATCGCAGCTGCCCTACATCGACAAGGTGCTGTTTGTGGTAGACCGCAAGGATTTGGACTACCAGACTATGAAAGAGTATGACCGCTTCGAGAATGGCGCAGCAAACTCCAACACCAGCACCACGATCCTGAAACGCCAGTTGGAAAACCCGGAAGCCCATATCATCATTACCACCATCCAGAAGCTGGCGACCTTCATCAAGAAGAATCCGGGACACGAAGTTTACCAGAAACACGTTGTGATCATCTTTGACGAGTGCCACCGCAGCCAGTTCGGTGATATGCACAAGGCCATTGTTCACAATTTCAAAAAGTACTACCTGTTCGGCTTTACAGGAACGCCGATTTTTGCAGTCAACGCAGGAAGCTCCACTGATCCACGCTATTTCACCACGGCGCAGACGTTCGGCGACCAACTGCACACCTACACTATCGTGGATGCCATCAACGACAAGAATGTGCTGCCGTTCCGGGTGGACTACATCAAGACGATGGACACAGAGCCAGACATGGACGATAAACAGGTTTGGGACATTGACCGGGAAAAGGCATTTATGGCTCCCAAACGTATTTCTCTGGTGACAAAGTACATCCTCGACCACTTCGACCAGAAAACCTATCGGGGAGACAAATCGTATGAGTTTAATCTGCTGACGAATGTGGCAGAGGTGGCCTCTGCCCAGCGTGGTGCGGTGGAGGAAATTAAGCAAAAACAGCGCGTCAGCGGCTTCAATTCGATTTTCTGCGTGGCATCTGTGCCGATGGCAAAGCTGTATTATCAGGAGTTCAAAAAGCAGATGGCGGCAGACCCGACCAAGCGGCTGCGCATTGCTACCATTTACAGCTATGGAGCCAATGAAGCGGAAACGGATGGCATTCTGGACGAGGAAAACCCGGAAGATACCTCCAACCTCGACCAGAGCAGCCGGGATTTTCTGGACGCAGCCATTCAAGATTACAACGAGATGTTCCACACGAACTACTCGACGGATGGTGAACGGTTCCAGAATTACTATAAAGATGTATCGCTCCGCATGAAAAACAAGGAACTTGACCTGCTGATCGTGGTCAATATGTTCCTGACGGGCTTCGATGCCACGACCCTGAACACCCTTTGGGTGGACAAGAACCTGAAGATGCACGGTCTGATTCAGGCGTTCAGCCGGACGAACCGTATCTTGAACAGCATCAAGACCTTTGGCAATATCGTCTGCTTCCGCAATCTGCAGAAGCGGGTGGATGCGGCTATTTCGTTGTTTGGAGATAAAAATGCGGGCGGCATCGTTCTGTTGCGCAAATATGCGGACTACTACCACGGTTATATGGACGAGCAGGGAAAATACCATCAGGGTTATACAGACATGATCGATGACCTGACGCAGAAGTTCCCGCTAACAGAGCCGCAAATCATCGGGGAGCAGAACCAGAGGGATTTTATCGTGCTGTTTGGTGCACTGCTGCGGATGCGGAACTTGCTGTCCTCTTTTGATGATTTCAAAGGCAACGAGATGATCTCGGAACGGGATTTACAGGACTATTTGGGCCGCTATCAGGATTTGCGGGATGAATGGCGTAACAAGAAGCACGATGAAACCAAAGAGGATATCACGGATGATGTGGTGTTCGAGGTGGAACTGATTCGGCAGGTCGAAATTAACATTGACTACATTCTGATGCTGGTCAAAAAGTACCATGACACCCATTGCGATGACAAAGAGGTGCTCATCACGATTCGAAAGGCGATTGATGCCAGCCCGGAACTGCGTAGCAAAAAGCAATTGATTGAAACCTTTATTGCAGGGGTCAACGATGTGGATGACGTGATGGCAGAGTGGAACACTTTTGTGTCCGAACAGCGGGAGAAAGAGCTTGTCCAAATCATTCAGGAAGAAAAGCTGAAAGAGCCAGAGACCCGCAAGTATCTGGCCAATGCGTTCCGTGACGGTGAGATCAAGACCGTTGGCACCGACATTGACAAGCTGATGCCGCCTGTTTCTCGCTTTGGCGGTGGTGGCCGTGCACAGAAAAAACAGGGTGTAATCGATAAGTTGAAGAGCTTCTTTGATAAGTTCTTTGGGATTGGTGGAAGTTCAATGGCAGAGGATGATAGCAAATAATATTTGATATTAGGAAAAATATCTGCTATAATATTCACAGAGATCCCGCTGGTTGCGTGATACTATCCTGATACTAAAAAATCAGGAAGCCGCATCTACCACGGAAATTTCATGGAAAAGTGAACATCCAAGAATAGAATTACTAAACAAATTTGTTTAGCAAGAATCTGGACTTACCGAGCTCGAGTAATGGACCAAAATGCCGAAAGCCTGTATTCATGCGGGTTTTCGGCATTTGTTTTATCAATGCATGCGCAATTATAGCACTCCGCGTTGCTTTATGTTATAATAGGCAGGCAGCGAGGTGAAGTGTATGAAAAAAACAAGAGATCTGTTCTGGACTTTTTTGAAGATCGGTGCGTTCACATTTGGCGGCGGCTACGCAATGGTGGCCCTGCTGGAACGGGAATTTGTGGAGGACAAGCAGTGGCTGAGCCGGGAGGAATTTCTCGATATGGTCGCCATTGCGGAGTCCACGCCGGGCCCTGTGGCGGTGAACAGCGCCACCTATGTGGGGTATAAGATCGAAGGGGTAGAGGGGGCTGCGGCATCCACGCTGGCGGTCTGCCTGCCCTCGTTTGTGGTCATCTACCTGATCTCACTGGTGTTTGACCGGTTCTTGCAGCTGTCGGCAGTGGCAAGCGCGTTCCGGGGCATTCAGGTCTGCGTCATCTATCTGATCCTTTCGGCGGGGATGAAGATGCTGAAAAGCCTGTCCGGCACGGCCTTCAACAGGATCATCGTTGCCGGTGTTGTGGCGGCCATGGTGGGCTGCTCGGTGGCGGCGGTGTCCTTCTCGTCCCTCTACTACATCCTGCTCTGCGGGGCGGCAGGGGTGCTGCTCTACCTGTTAAGAAAGCTGCGGAAGGAGGAGAAAGCATGATCTACCTCCAGCTGTTCCTCAATTTTCTGATGATCGGAGCGCTCTCCTTTGGCGGCGGCTACGGGATGATCTCGCTGGTGCGGGAGACCGTGCTGCGTCATGGCTGGCTGACCGAAGCAGAATTCCTGAGTTTTGTCGCCGTTTCGGAGTCCACCCCGGGCCCGCTGGCGATCAATATGGCAACCTTTATCGGTTCATCGCAGGGCGGCTTTCCGGGGGCGCTGATCGCTACGCTGGGGGTGGTGCTGCCCTCGTTCTTCATTATCCTGCTGATCGCGGCGGTGCTGAAAAACCTGATGAAGTATGCGGGTGTGGAAGCCTTTCTTTCCGGCGTGCGGCCCTGTGTGGTGGCCATGATCCTGGCGACCGCGCTGAATATGATGCTCTCCACACTGGGCGGCATCAAGACGCTGGCGGATGGATTTGCACCGGATGCGAGATCGATCCTTGTGTTTGCTATTTTATGGGCGGTGCATTTTGTCTGGAAGAAGCGGACGCAAAAAGCCCCGTCGCCCATCGGAATGATCCTGCTGGCGGCGGGACTGGGAATCCTGTTCTGGGGCGTATGAGAGATCATCGTCCCTTTTTTGTGGCTCAGTGCTCCACGAATTCGCCGCGCAGGGCGAACATGTGGTCCATGGGGCCGGAGCCTTTGCCCAGATCGAGCATGGCGGACAGGCAGCCTGAAATATATGCCTTGGCCCGCTCTACGGCGGCATCCAGGGGATAGCCCTTTGCCAGATTGGAGGCAATGGCGCTGGACAGGGTGCAGCCGGTGCCGTGGGTGTTGGGGTTGGCGATGCGTTCGCCGTGGAACCATTTGCCGCTGTCGTTGCGCCAGAGCAGATCGTCGGCATCGTTCACCTTGTGGCCGCCCTTGCAGAGCACGGCACAGCCGTATTTTTCACTGATGCACTTTGCAGCGGCCTCCATCCCGGCGGCATCGGTGATGGTCATGCCGGACAGGATCTCGGCCTCCGGAATGTTGGGCGTGACCACCTCGGCCATGGGCAGAAGCTGCCCGGTCAGGATCTGGATGGCGCTGTCCTGCAGCAGCTTGGAGCCGGAGGTGGCCACCATCACGGGATCGACCACGATGTGTTTTGCATCGTACTGGTGCAGCTTTTTGGCAATGGTCTCAATGAGCGCAGACGATGACACCATGCCGATCTTGATGGCATCCGGGTAGATATCGGTGAACACCGCATCCAGCTGCTGGGCCAGAAATTCGGGTGTGGTCTCAAAGATTCCGGTCACGCCGGTGGTGTTCTGGGCTGTCAGAGCCGTGATGGCGCTCAGGGCAAACACGCCGTTGGCGGTCATGGTCTTGATGTCGGCCTGAATGCCTGCGCCGCCGCTGGAGTCGCTTCCGGCAATGGTCAATGCTGTCTTCATAAGGAAAATCCTCCTTTTTCCTCTCAGCATAGCACAGTCCGGCGGCATTTGCAAGGAAAACCGGTCCGCCCTCTTTTCTGCCGGAGAAAAGCGTGATAAAATAAGGCAAAAACGAAACTGGGAGAGAATACAATGAACATCACGGTATATCTGGGCGCAAACGAGGGCAATGATCCGGCCCTGAAGCAGGCGGTGCAGGAGCTGGGAAGGTGGATCGGGGAGAGCGGGAACGCGCTGGTGTACGGCGGCTCCCGCTGCGGCCTGATGGGAGAGATCGCCGAAAGCACCCTGAACGCCGGGGGCAAAGTGACCGGCGTGGAACCGGAGTTTTTTGTGCAGGGAGAGCTGCAGCACGAGGGGCTGACGGAGCTGATCGTGACAAAGGATATGACTGAGCGCAAAACAAAGATGATCGCGCTGGGGGATGCGTTTATTGCGTTTCCCGGCGGCACCGGCACACTGGAGGAGATCGCCGAGGTGATGTCCAAGGTGTCGCTCAGGCATCTGGATGCGCCCTGCATCCTCTATAACCTGAATGGTTACTACGATGGCCTGAAAGCCCTGCTTGCCCGGATGATCGAAAAGGGGCTCTCCTCCCCGGAACGCCAGCAGGGAATCTATTTTGTAGAGGATCTGGAGCAGATCAAAGAAATTTTGCAGAAATCCTTTTGAAAATCCTGTTTAGGGTCGCTCTCTGCACACCTCCTGCCGCCTTGGCATAGACCGGGAAAAGGGGGAGTGCGATTTGGAACAGATTTTCCTGACGGCGGCAGTGCTGCTGCTGCCGATGCTCTGCACCACGGCCGGTGCGGCTGGTGTGTTCCTGCTGCGGAAGACCGGGGAGCCTGCCACCCGGCGGATGCTCTGCGGCATGGCGGCGGGTATCATGCTGGCGGCCAGCGTATGGAGCCTGCTTTTGCCGGCCATTGAGCGGGCAGAGCAGGGGCCGCTGCCTGCATGGGTCCCGCCTGCCGTGGGCCTGCTGCTGGGTGCGGTAGGGCTTTTGCGGCTGGAAACGCTGGCGGGCCGTCTGCTGAATGCCGGGCCGGGCCGCAGTGGGCGGATGGTGCTGGCAGTCACCCTGCACAACCTGCCCGAGGGCATGGTAGTGGGCCTTGCTGCCGCGCTGGCCCTGCGGGGAGAACCGGATGCCATCAGCGGGGCGCTGGCC
>ERZ894199.392-NODE-392-length-21152-cov-12.567948_pt1 | contig 21152 bp, 25 predicted proteins | sample MGYA00380285_ERZ894199 | MGnify/ENA primary metagenome ERZ894199 (study PRJEB32331, sample SAMN06328447) | human gut metagenome | biome: human gut microbiome; feature: stool | host: Homo sapiens | collected 2012-01-17 ... | reverse complement strand
GGGCTGTAAAAGCTGATGAAATCAGCGTAGTAGAGCCCACTCAACCACTGCGTCTGGCTCAACAATCCAAAAACAATTAAGAGGCTAGGACTTTTGTCCCAGCCTCTTTTGAATTAATGAAAACTTCTTTAGCTTAAAATGGTAATTTCCCTGCGAAAGCACCGAGTTTTTTCTTGGTTGCCGCATCAATTTCTTCAATGGCAGCATTGATGGCTTGCACCGTCATATCAGAAAGAGTTTCTGTATCTTCTGGGTCGACCACTGCAGCATTGAAATCGATGGAAACAACCTTCTTATCACCTGTAAGAGTTGCAACAACCAAGTCTTGAGCAGATTTCCCTACAAATTGAGTTGCGGCTAATTCTGCTTGGCTTTGCTCCATTTGCTTTTGCAATTTTTGAGCTTGCTTCATCATATTTTGCATATTCATCATAGTAATGACATTCCTTCCAACTTCTGAAATTTACAGTTCATTATACCATTTTTTAGACGCTTGGAAAAGCCTAGGTGAGGGAACTCTGACATCATGCCTGCTGTTTCAGGCAATTTCATGAAGAGAGAAAAGAGTTTTGAAATCTGTGGGCCTCATCTTCCCTTAAAAGCCAGAATGTTCTTTCAAATACTCCTCTTCTTCCTTGGTCGAAGGCCGTCCTAAGATGGCATTCCGATGTGGATAACGCCCAAATTGTTGAAGAATGTCCATGTGCATCTTCTCATACTTCAAACGCTTTTCTAAGCCCGGTTGATCAAATAGGCGCAGAGCTTCTTCATGAATGGTTAAAGATTCCGAATGCATAAAGGGCATGTAGAAAAAGCCTCTTTGTACAACTGGTAATTCTTGAGCTTGTGTTAGGCCTTCTTGGGCCAAGACCAAGGCCAGGGAATCTGTCGCAAAAGCTTGGGCAGTCCCTCGAAAAATATTGCGAGGAATTTGGTCCAAGAGCAAAATCTCTGCTAAACGCCCTTCTGCCGTAGCCCGCCAGCGAAACAATTCCCCACGACTGGCCTTCCAATAAAGTTCCTCAAAGCGCTCCCGCATTTCTTGATCCAGTGCTTCTGATTTTTTGAACCAATCCTCTGGCTTCAACTCTTCGAACCAGAACCTTATCACTTCCTTCATTGCTTAACCTGCCATAATTTTTTCTTTTGTTTTTTCATCCAATGCATCATTCATCCGGCCGTACTTATATCCAGCCAAATCCAAGGCTACATAGGTAAATCCGATTTTTTTCATGTAGTCATTGATCTTGTCATGCAGTTGGATGGCTTTAAGCAGATGGTCTTCTTCCACTTCGATGCGCGCCAAGTCTCCATGCACACGCACACGGACTTGCTCAAAGCCAAGTCCTACAAGGAACTCTTCCCCTTCAAAAACCCGTTGTACATTTTCTGAAGTGATTTTCACTCCGTATGGGAAGCGTGAGGCAACGCTACAAGATGGCACCTTATTCCAATTGGAGACCCCTCTTTCCTTGGCCAATTGACGAATTTCTGTCTTATAGAGGCCGGCTTCTTGCAAGACACTGCGGACACCCGCTTCGTCCCGAGCCTTGATACCAGGGCGAAAATCGTCGATATCATCCATAATATTGCCGTCTACCAATTGCTTAAAGCCCAGTTCTGTAACTGAATCCTTAATAGTTTGGTACATCAATTGTTTGGTGTAATACCAAATATTGGGCGTATTGGCAGCAATCCGTGGATCACTCAATTCTCTCATTTCCAGTCCAAGCACAGGTGCTCCTAGCTGATCGGCCAAGTCGAGCGCTAGATCGAATTCTTCATTTGAAAACATCTCAGAGTTCACGACGGCCGCAATAACATTGTCAGGTCCCAAGGTATCCAAGGCCACCTTCAAGAGATAAGAGCTGTCAATCCCACCTGAATAGGTAACGGCTACCTTTCCGATTTTTCGTAAAATATCTTGTAATTTTTCTTCTTTTTCTTTTCTGATTTGTGCTTCTGTTGCCATCTTAGAATAGCTCCCTTCCGATAAATTCTTCAATCCGTTCATTATCCAAAATCACGATCTTTTGCTGTCGAATATCCAAAACACCTTCTCGTTTTAATTCATTGAGAATGCGATTGACACTGTTTCGCGTCGAAATCCCACAAAAACCGGCAATATCTTCATTGGTAATGTTGAAATCAATCAAGAAGCCGTCTTCTTGCTCCACACCAAACAAACTGCTTAGTTTTTGCAAATGAAAACAAACCGCCCCTTTTTTACCATTCATCATCATATACTGCTGAGACTCCATACTTTCAGACAGTTTATTGCGATAATAGTCCCTCACATAGTCCTGCAGCTCTTTATGCTCTTTGACAAAATTCCAAAACTTGACCCGAGGAATACGATAAAAACTTGCTTCTTCTGTCTCCACTCGCACATTGAAAGGTGAGTCTGTATAGTTGGACACCTCATCACGAATCAAAGAGACAATGTCAATGGCTTTTAGATAGGAAAAGTTAAACTCACGCCCATCACGCATGATGACACTTGTCTTGACCACACCTTCTTTCAAGATGTAGATGTAATCCTCTTTGATCCCACGATAGGAGAGGTAACTATGGTATTTTTTCTTGACGATCGGCGTTCGCCTCTCTTCCAAAAATTTCACTAAAAATTCTGAATTCACGACGGTTTTTCCTCCCCATCTGCTCTTTCTTGAAATCACACTAATGATACACCTGTTCTTAAACAATATAGTTAACATTTGTTGACATCAATTGATGCACACCTCTTTTTAAAAAGAATTATACTATAAGTATCAGTATTAATAAAGGAGATCGCAAATAATGGTAGAAATTAAATTACCGTACGACAAAAAATCGATTGTTGCAAAGATTCCAGATGAAAACTTTGCAGGATTGTTAGAGTCTAAGGCGGAAAACTTCCATAACCCACTGTCTGAAGAAGAAACTGTTGAACGTTCAATGGACAACCCTATCGGCAGCCCTACTTTGGAAGAACTTGCTAAAGGCAAAAAAGACATCGTGTTGATCAGTTCTGACCACACTCGTCCCGTTCCTTCTCACATCATCACTCCAATCATTTTGCGTCGTATTCGCTCAGTTAACCCTGATGCACGCGTGCGTATCTTGGTTGCTACTGGTTTCCACCGTCCTTCAACTCGTGAAGAATTGATCAATAAATACGGCCAAGAAATCGTTGACAATGAAGAAATCGTTATGCACATTTCAACAAACGACGATGACATGGTTAAAATTGGACAACTCCCTTCAGGTGGTGACTGTATCATCAACAAAATCGCTGCTGAAGCTGACTTGTTGATAGCAGAAGGATTCATCGAATCTCACTTCTTCGCTGGATTCTCAGGTGGACGTAAATCAGTCCTTCCAGGTATCGCATCATACAAAACTATCATGGCGAACCACTCAGGTGACTTCATCAATTCTGATAAGGCACGTACTGGTAACCTTGACCACAACCCAATCCACGAAGATATGCTTTACGCTGCTCGTACTGCAAACTTGGCCTTCATCGTCAACGTTGTATTGGACGGCGAAAAACACATCATCGGATCTTTCGCTGGGGACATGGTTGAAGCCCACAAAGTTGGTTGTGACTTCGTTGCAGACTTGGCACATGTGTCTAAGATCGAAAGCGACATCACAATTTCAACAAACGGTGGTTTCCCACTTGACCAAAATATCTACCAAGCTGTTAAAGGGATGACTGCAGCCGAAGCTTCTAACAAAGAAGGCGGAACAATCATCATGGTGGCTGGATGTGCAGATGGTCACGGTGGAGAAGGTTTCTATCGCAACCTTGCTGACGTAGAAGATCCAAAAGAATTCTTGGAACAAGCCATCAATACACCTCGTTTAGAGACTGTCCCAGACCAATGGACTTCTCAAATCTTGGCACGTATTTTGGTACACCACCATGTTATCTTTGTATCTGACCTTGTAGATCCTGAATTGATCAAAGGTATGCATATGGAACTTGCAACTTCATTTGACGAAGCGCTTGAAAAAGCCTTTGCTCGTGAAGGAAAAGATGCTAAAGTAGCAGTTATCCGCGACGGACTTTCTGTCGTTGTTGAATAGAATCAAACATGGATTTTCAACCCAATCTAGAACAGACACTCCGTTCTTTGCAAGCAGGCCATCTCTCAGTTGAGGATGCGCTGGAGCAAATCAACGGGGTTAAAGAACTAGGGTATGCAGCAATTGATACTGACCGGCAACGTCGCAACGGCTTCCCTGAAGTCGTATACGGCGAAGGAAAGACAGTTGAGCAAATTGAAGGAATCCTGCAATTTCTTTCACAGAAAGAATTGCCGATCCTCACAACAAGAGTCTCTCTCCAAAAGGGAGAGGCTCTTTCTCAGCGCTTTCCGACTGGCCACTATTATCCAGAAGCCCGCTGCTTCGTTCTCAACTCTAAAAAGGAAGAAGCCGATCCTGAACACTACATTGCGGTCGTCACAGCAGGGACAAGTGATGTTCCTGTTGCAGAAGAAGCTGCAGTCACTGCAGAAACCTTTGGCCATTCGGTTCGCCGAATCTATGATGTGGGAGTCGCCGGCATCCATCGCCTCTTCAATCGCTTAGAAGAGATCCAAAAAGCCAGTGTGATCATCGTGATTGCCGGTATGGAAGGAGCTCTTGTTAGTGTTGTAGGAGGTCTTGTGGATGTTCCCGTTATTGCCGTTCCGACCAGCATTGGATACGGAAGCAACCTTCAAGGGCTAACAACCTTGATGAGTATGTTGACCTCTTGCGCTTCTGGTGTAACGGTCGTCAACATTGATAACGGATTTGGTGCAGCTTATTCAGCATGTATGATCAATCGACTCAACCACAATCGAAAGGAAAACTGATGACCAGTCTATTTTTAGAACCTTTTTCTGGAATAAGTGGCGATATGCTCAATGGTCTTCTTGTGGACCTTGGGGCAGATGTCGAGCTTCTTCACACAGAACTCGAGAAACTGGGAGTGGATGGTTTCCACCTCCACGTTCATCGCGTCGCAAAAAGCGCAATTTGGGGAACTGATTTCGATGTTCACCTTCACCACGGGGAGAAAGATACGGGGATTGAAGGTGATTTTGATCACGATCATGAACATCATCACGATCATGAACATCATCATCACCATTCCCACGCGGATGCTCGCAGTTATGCGGATATCCACGATCTGATTGCCGCTTCACAGTTGAGTCCTTTTGTGAAAGAAAAAAGTCTTGAAGTCTTTCTTGATATCGCAAAGGCCGAAGCAGCTGTGCATAACATGCCTGTCGAACAGATTCATTTCCATGAAATTGGTGCAATTGACTCCATTGTCGACATCGTTAGCTTTTTCATCCTAGTGGAATCGCTCGGTATCGATACAGTTTACTCTACTCCTCTCACTGAGGGAAGTGGGACCATTTCAGTTGCCCATGGAGAAATGCCTGTTCCGGTTCCCGCTGTGATGCAGTTGAGAAAAGGAACGACTATTCCGATTACTCAAGACTTCACAGTTAAAACGGAGTTGATTACTCCGACAGGGTTAGCCCTCCTTAAAGCATTGTCACCAATCTTTGAACCAATCCCCTCTCACCTTTCCATCGAAAGTGTGGGCTATGGATTTGGTAAAAGAGAGACTGGAAAATTCAATGCTTTACGCGGTTCGCTATTGAAAGAAGACACCTCTCACAGCACCACTGTTGTTCATCGCACGGAAGATCAAATTATTGAGATCACCACTACGATCGATGATCAAACACCAGAGCAACTTGGTTATATTATCCACCGGTTCTTGGATGCTGGCGCTTTGGATATCTACTATCGTAGCATCGTTATGAAAAAGAATCGTCCTGGTTTTGAGTTAACACTTTTGATTCAAACTAGCCAGCTAGAAGATTTTTCAACCCTCTTGTTCAAAGAAACCAGTACCATTGGTTTTCGATACCAACAAGTTGACCGCAAGGTCATGCAACGTCGATTTGAACAAATCGATACAGAATTTGGTACCGTTACGGTTAAAATCAATCAGTACGGATCCATCACTAAGAAGACTCTTGAATACGAAGACTGTCAGCGTATTGCTAAGGAGATGCAGTTGCCGATTCAAGAAGTTTATCACCAATTACAAAAATATATTTATTAATTTAGGAGACATTTATTAACATGACACATCAATTACTTGCAGAAGTTATGAGTACAGCTTTGATGATTATCTTCGGGGTTGGCGTACACTGTGACGACGTTTTGAAGAAAACAAAATATGCTGGAACTGGACACTTATTTGCGATTACTACATGGGCATTCGGTATCACTGTCTGCTTGTTTGTCTTTGGCGGCGTTTCAATGAACCCTGCAATGGCTTTGCTTAAAGTCCTTCTTGGTAAATTGACAATCGCTCAATTCTTCCCAATTGCAATCGCTGAAATGATCGGTGCCTTCCTTGGTGCAGTCATTGCTTACTTTATGTATGCAGACCACTTCAAGATTTCTGAAGGTCAAATTGATGGTGTTGCTATCCGTAACATCTTCTCTACAAACCCTAACTGCCGTAACCTTCCACGTAACTACTTCGTCGAAGCGTTCGCAACATTTATCTTCTTGACATCTATCATGGCTGCTGAACATGCCAACGAAGCAATGCTTCCATTCACTGTTGGTTTGATCGTTTGGGCTATCGGTATGGGTCTTGGTGGTACTACAGGTTTCGCGATGAACCAAGCGCGTGACCTTGGACCTCGTTTCGCTTACCAAATCTTGCCAATCAAAGATAAAGTAAACAACGACTGGCAATATGGTCTTCTTGTACCAGGTACTGCTCCATTTGTTGGTGCTGTCCTTGCCTTCTTCTTCATCCGTTACTTCCTTGGAATCATGTAATGAGTTGATCAAAGAATCATTCAAAAGCAAGCATCGAAAGGTGCTTGTTTTTTGATTCCTTCATTTCCGAAGCCGTCCATAAAATGATATAATGGACAAAGCAAATCATGAAAAAACAAGAGAAGGAAGAACGACATGACTCATTTTCACACCATTGTCATTGGTGGTGGCCCAGCAGGTATGATGGCTACTATTGCTAGCGCCTCTTATGGCCAACCTACGCTACTGATCGAAAAAAATAAAAGGCTCGGTAAGAAACTTGCTGGTACCGGAGGAGGTCGCTGTAACGTCACGAATAACGGGACCTTAGACGATTTGATGGCCGGTATCCCTGGAAATGGCCGTTTCCTTTACAGTGTGTTTTCCCAATTTGATAATCATGATATCATCCAATTTTTTACCGATAATGGCGTCAAACTGAAGGTCGAAGATCATGGTCGGGTCTTTCCTGTTAGTGATCAATCCCGCACCATTATTCAAGCCTTAGAAAATAAGATCCTTGAGCTAGGTGCTAGCATGGCCACCAACTGCGAAGTGGTCTCCGTCACCAAGCCAGAAGACGTCTTCATCGTCAAATCATCTGAAAACACTTGGACAGCTGATAAGCTGATCGTTACGACTGGAGGCAAATCCTACCCTTCTACCGGCTCTACTGGCTACGGACACGAAATTGCCCGTCACTTCAAACATAACATTACGGATCTAGAAGCGGCAGAAAGCCCTCTTTTGACAGATTTTCCACACAAGGCCCTCCAAGGGATCTCTCTGACAGATGTGACCCTCAGCTACGGCAAACACATCATCACACACGACCTTCTCTTTACCCATTTTGGACTTTCTGGCCCTGCAGCCCTTCGGATGTCCAGCTTTGTTAAAGGCGGTGAAATCTTATCTCTGGACCTCCTTCCGACAACCTCTTCTCAAGAGTTAAAAGACTTTCTAGAAGAGCATCGAGAAAAGGCCATTAAAAATAGCCTCAAAGCCCTGCTTCCTGAACGATTAGCTGATTTCTTGGCGCAAGGATTCCCTGAAAAAGCCAAGCAACTCACTCCTCCTCAGACAGAAGAGCTCATTCAAAAGATCAAAGAGTTGCCTATCCCCGTCACCGGGAAGATGTCTCTAGCCAAGTCCTTTGTGACCAAGGGCGGTGTCAGCCTCAAAGAAATCAATCCGAAAACCCTAGAAAGTAAGCTCGTCCCTGGACTCCACTTTGCAGGAGAAGTCCTCGATATCAATGCCCATACAGGCGGTTTTAATATTACATCCGCCCTCTGCACTGGTTGGGTAGCAGGGAGCCCTCATTACTAAAAAAACGAACTCGATTTTCCATCGAGTTCGTCTTTTTATTGTTCCTTGGTTAATGAAAAACGGAAATCATTGTATTTGGTGTAATCAAATTCTGTATTGACAGGCGCTGTGAAAACAATTGGGGTATAATGGCCTTCTTCTAAGACAAAACCTGGCTCCAGTCGGAAGTTGGCTACACCTAGACCTGTGATCCCAGGAAGCAAGGCATCAGCTCCATCCAATCCTTCTGACTCCCAATAGTAGATATTGCCTGTTGCTTTTACTGCTCTTGCTGTATAGGTCGCTGTCCGAGTCGGTTCGCTATCATTTTTGAAGCTAACCACTGTTGTCACATCCCCATTGGCATCCACTGTCATTTTAATCGAATCCGCTTGTGGGCTAGATCCTACCCAAGTTCCCACCAATTCTGCAGGGACAGTAGCTTGCGTCGTAGTAGACGCATTCTCTGTCTTACCAGAGTCTTTTGAAGCTGTCGCGCTACTGGCTTGAGTCGAAGAGCTAGCTGTATCGTTTGCTTGAGAGGAAGATGCCGCACTCTTTTTGCTATTACTTTTGGCTTTTTTCTCTACCTTGCTGGTAGATGCTTTTGCGGATGAGGAAGCTGTTTTTTTATCCTTTGCACCACAACCACCGAGAGCTAGACCAAGTGAAGCAGCCACCAGAACAGCGGCACTCCAACGGAAGATTGATTTTTTCATACAATTACCTCTTTATCTTTCTGACTCCCATTATACTCCAATTATTACAAAAATCAAGTCTTTTTGTAATAATTGTAATTTTTTTGTAACATATTTTCCATTTAAAATACCAATCGTAATAGGGCGATCAAGACAATTCCAAACAAAACGGTTCCCATAAGGTTTTTGTAACGAAAGGCTACAAAGAGACTGGGAATGGTCACTACTAGGTCCAACCAGTGAAACTGCGGGAGGCTTCCAATTTTCCCCTCTACTAAGCTTGATAAAACCAAGGCAAAGATAATGGAAATGGGCAGGTATTTGAGAAAGCGGGTCACAGGAGCCGGCAGTCCCTTGTATTTGACTAAGAGGAAGGGCAAGATCCGAGGAATCCAGGTAACGAGGGCTGAGGCCAGAATGGCCATGAAGATATAACTATTCACGCGCATCACAGACCACCCCCACAAAACAGCCGATCAAGGTCGCAGCTAACACTGCTAGAGGTTGCGAAACAAAAAAGAGTAAGAGAAAGAAACTCACTGCTACTGCTAACAGCACCATGAGCATGGTCTTGGTCTTTTCTGTCAGTTGCATTCCTTGAAACTGGGCTGCAAAAATCCCAATAAACATAGCCACCAAAGCAAAATCAAGCCCAAAAGCCTTTGGATCAGGTAGGAGAGATCCTAGAGCTGTTCCGATAACCGTCGCACTGATCCAGGCCACATAGCCTACTAGATTGTTCCCATGCATCCAAGGAACTGTAATGGTATCCGTCTTTAACTTCTCACTCAAGTAGACCCCATAACTCTCATCGGTCAGGAGGCTTCCAATCCCGATGGTATGAGCGAGACTAGCATCCTTAAAGTCAGACGACGTATGCAGACTCATCAACATATTCCGGAGATTGATCAAACACACCGTCAAGGCCATATTCAAGATCGAAGAATGGGCCGCAATCAGAGAGATCATCGCAAACTGGGCCGCCCCAGCATAGACCAAGATACTCATCAAGGCCATCTCCAAAGGAGAAAGATAGGGAGACGCCACCACACCACAAGCCAGGCCAATACTGATATAGCCCAAAGCCGTCGGCAACGCATCCCTCACCCCCTGCCAAAAATCTTTTTCCACTCTCTCACTCCTTTCTGAATCATTGACCTCTATTATAACACAAGAAAAAAGGTTGAAAAAGAAGATCTAGTATAGAAAGGATACCCCCTTTATACTCCTATCTCTCCCCTACTTATTTACTTTTAAATCCGACATCTCTAACGACATCTTTTCTTCTTGTGTCATGGTCTCGACAATTTGTTTTTGCTCACTTGATATTGGCAAGGTCAAAATCGTAGCAGATTGATCTGGCAATACTCCACTGTCACTAATTCTATAACCAATCCGTTGATTTTGATATATGAATTACCCATCATATTTCCAACTCAATGAAAACTCAAAATCCTTATCAATTTGAAATCCAGCTTTGTTAATCAATAGAAAAACGGCATATTCTTGTTGATTTGATGAGAAAGTTGCACCCGTATAGTTGATCGATAGGCTTCCTTGATTTCCAAGTTCTGGATGTTCCTTGGTTAATTTCTTCCCTAGTTCAATTACATTTGATTCTTTCCCTTCATACTGTGGGGGCACTACAAATTGCAAACCTGTCTCATTTTTAATAGATGAAGACTCTTTTGAAGTCTGCTCCGTTTTATTCTGTGAAGAATCTTTTGATTCCTGTCGAAACTGGGCGCATGCTGTTAATGATAGAAGCGCTATGAACAAAACGATCGTTTTGTTCATCATTTCTACTCCTTTTTTCTTATTCATTCAATTCTAATTACTTTTTTTCAATGATTATCTCTTCTACACTATCAAGCCTTAAATTTCCTGTTTTCGCTCCTAAAAGAACTGGAACTTTACCAAATTCGAAGGTCAATAGAAAAGCCGTAAGAATACCGCCTATCACCAAAAAGATCCCCTCTTGTCCATTATTGTTGAATAAATACATGGCTAAACAGGCCAGTAAGACAACATTTAATAGATGGGCATCAAAAATTTGCTTTCTTTCTGGTATCGGCTTGAAAGTCACCCTGTATCTCTTAGTCGCTGTAGGAAATAGATTCTTAACTTTTTTACGAGCCTTTGCTATAGAAAATCGAAAGAACGCAAAAGATATAAGCATGGCAACCATGAATAAGACCATCTTTAGAAAAATTTGCTGACTAATATCATACTCACTGAATAGATTTTGTAAGAGTCTATAAACCACTCCAACAAATGGCTGGACTATAATGGCTGCTGTCCCTCCTTTTATTTTATTGATGGGTGTGCCTGGAATTGTAACCTTTTTATCTACTTCCATCATCTCAACAGTGATCTCTTCCGTTGGCAACCCCCAATAATAGAGCTTGGGCTTCATAGTACTAGCATCTAACAGAAATCTTTTGCCATCGTACTCTACCAGTTGATGACAGAAAATACTTGTTTCTTTATATTCTAACATCCTATTTACTTCCTACATCCTTTCAACATAGCATCCTAGACGGTACCAACCCGATCCGATCCAATCCAACTTTCTTCTCCCAATCTTCCAGATAAGGCTTTACTCAGCCAATTCCCCACCTTTTCCATTGTAGTATTGTTTAAACTCATCATAAGAACGAATTTCATGTTCTTGACCATCTATTGAGTACTGAGCTTCAATTTTTACCCCAGATAAAATGTCCTGTCCTTTAGGTGCAAACCAATGAAGAAGAGTATCAAACCATTCCTTACTACTTAATAACTGTAATCTAGGTTCAATCCAGTACTTACCACTCAACATTTTCTCTTTGAATTCCGGATAAATTACAAATAAATTGATATCTGTCTTTACATTCTTAGCCTGTTTCTGAAATTTAAATCCTGCTTGAAGATCAAAACCGGTATTCTTATCGATTAATTCCATTAAATTTGTATAGTCTATAATTTTTTCCTTAACTGCACTGCCCTCTGGGACGGCATACTTGCTGTAGTATTTCTGTTCATCTAACTTGTAATAAATATTTTTCCCATTTCCAATGCTACGTTCCATTGCACTACGAGAATCAAAATAGATTAGATCTACAACACTTACTCCACTATTAACATTTATTTGATAATCATAAATAAAGGCTTTTGGTGCTGTCTTACGAATCTCATCTAAAGCATTTACGGTTGTTTCTTTAAAATGATTGTCAATCTCGTAATATCGGAATCCGACATACTCCCATTTTATTCTGTCATCGGTTTTTACATAGTCAAAACCAACCAGATACTTCCCATCAACCAAGGTCAGATCCTTACTCAAAACAAATTGATTTTTCTCACCAAATAATTGAACATCCTTGAGATTCCCTTCATGAATGACTTTTGTTGAGCTAGGTCCCTTTTCGATAGGATTTTTCTTAGTCTCTGAAGGTTTAAAATAGAATACTAAACCGACTACAATAATTGCTAGACAAACCAGTTTCAAACTTAAAATTTTTTTCAATACATCCACCTACTTTTTCAAAGGCCTCATGCCCATCAGAGATTTCCTTAATTACCATTTTCCACTTCTTGGGAGATAGTCTCTATCATATCATTCCATTTATGAAGTTGGTAATCAAATTTGAACATAAATATCACTATAAAACTAATCATCAAAAAGAGTGCTGCAATAGTTTCATTTCCGATGACAAACAAAAGAATCGCGGCTACAGTTAGGAACCTAAAAAGATTGACCAGAAATGTAAAGTAGACCTTCCGTCTCTTTAATGCCTTGATGAACTTCTTGCACTGATCCTCATCCAACTTAGATGGCTGTAATTTCAGGCTTGCATGGTAATATCGAATAATCCACGCAGCTAAGAAGTAGGAGAAGACACCTAAAATCGGAATCGTTCCAAGTCGGACCAACTGATTGTCAAATATTCCAGCCTCCGCTAATCCATCCGAAATTTTGTTAATAATAAATAATGTAATAGGGAGCAGTACATAAGACCAGTAGTTAGGAGAAGATGTCTCTTCTAGTATGACTTTTTCCTCCAAATCAAAATGGTAATTCTTGTTCTCCCATATCCCTAAATTAATTATTGTTTGCATAACAACCTCTTTTTCACTCTCCTTGTATGTTTCCTAAAAATTCTCTCAGTACCAATTTGAAATAGGTTTACCGTTATAATACTTTTGAATCTCATCGAACTGAGAGATTTTCGTATCTTTATTTTCTACACTCAGTTCTTTAGGTAGATAGGCATAATCGTACACAGAGGAACCTAATTTAAGAAATTCTGTTTCTAGATCTATCAGTTCTTTCCCATTCGTAATCACACCATTCTCAGAATTAATCACTTTATATGCAAAACCTTCTGGTTTTGAAAAGAGGTTAAATGCAGTCGGATAGGATGCCTTTAAATTGATATTCCCTTTGTAAGATTCCTCTTTCCAAAAACCATTATAAAAGGGATGAACTCCAGCAGTGTAGCCTTTACGGGTAGAAATGGAGAGATACACTCTATTTTTCTCATTCACGTCTTCTTCCGTTATTTCTTTATCAATTTTGAGGGTTTTAAGATTAATCAAGAAATAACGTGGCTGAGTTTGCTTCATAATTTTAATGATAGCGTAATCATTCCCATTCATTTTTCGAAGAGTTGGAAAAGATTCATAGAGCTCAAAATCATCATTTTTTACATACTCCACCATCATCCTCCAAAGGTCGACTTCCTTTCGTTTCGCCTTACTCCCTGTCAAATCATAAATTTCTAAATGGGCATATTCATCCGACTTCATTTTTTTCGATGGAATAATACCTCTTACTTTGTTTCTCTGTCTAACCAAATAATTAGAGTTCACCTCAACCCAATCTGATGAATCGGGAGACTTCAAAGATTTCTTCCGTTCTTTTTCATCAAACTTCCATTCGACCACAAGCCCATTTTTAGCATGGATAAATTGAAAGTCTTTAATATCAGATTTTGCATTATAGACCGAAAATTCGTAGGACTCTTTACTCTTATCACTTTTTTCAATTTTCTTGTGTGATACGCATCCTGCAACCAGTAGCAAACAGACCGCAAAGACAAGCATCGTACCAATTCTATATTTAGAGCTCTTCTCTTTCTTCATATCTATTCTCTTCCTCCTAGATCTTTCATTCCTTCTATCATACCGAATTTTCTTTCGACTCGCAAATCCGCTACTAGTTGGTGAGATCCCAGCAAAAAAGCCATTGGAATCGCACATCCAATTGGCTCCTTTTTCTTATTCAATTCCTTCAAAGGCTAGGCTTGGTTTGGCATTGAGGTCCCAGCCTGCGAAGTTTTCTTTGTTCCATTCACTGACACTGGCATAGGCGATCATCCCTGCATTATCCCCGCAGAGGCGCAGAGGTGGAATGATGACCTTGACATCGGTGATTTCAGAAGCCAAGCGTTCACGAAGACCTTGGTTGGCTGCGACCCCACCAGCAACGACTAGAGTCTTGACCGGATATTTCTCCAAAGCTTTTTTGGTCTTGGCCATGAGAATGTCTAAGACGGCTGCTTGGAAACTCGCTGAAAGGTCTGCATTGGAGAGACTTTCTCCTTTTTGCTGCGCATTATGGTGCAGATTGATAAAGGCTGATTTGAGCCCTGAAAAAGAGAATTCCAGATTGTCTTCCTTGATCATGGCCCGTGGGAAATCGTAGATATCAGATCCTTGGTGGGCCAGTTGATCAATCTCACGTCCTGCTGGATAGGTCAAGCCCATGACGCGCCCAACCTTGTCATAAGCCTCTCCTACAGCATCATCCCGGGTCTCTCCGACGATCTTATAATCACCCGCTTCACTGACGTAGACTAGCTCGGTATGTCCTCCACTCACCAGCAAGGCCAAAAGCGGAAACTCTAAGGGCTCGACGCTTTGAGCGGCCATCAAGTGCCCTGCCATATGATTGACAGGAATCAAAGGGAGGCCGTGCGCCCAGGCAAAAGCCTTGGCTGCTGCTAGGCCGACCAAGAGAGCTCCAACCAGGCCTGGACCGTAGGTGACAGCTACAGCTGTGACATCGGCTTCTGTGATGCCGGCTTCTTCTAAGGCTTCTTCAATACAAGCGGTGATGACTTCCACATGGTGACGAGAGGCTACCTCAGGTACTACCCCACCAAAACGCTTGTGACTTTCGATTTGACTGGCAATGACATTGGACAAGAGTTGATCGTCATTTTTCAAGACAGCCACACTGGTCTCATCACAAGATGTCTCAAAAGCCAAAATATATCTATCTTTCATTTGGGTTCCTCTTCATGATCACAGCATCCTCTATGGGATCGTGATAGTAGTTTTTCCTCCGTGCAATTTCTTCAAAATGCATTTTTTTGTATAGGCCTTGGGCCGGTTGATTGGACACACGCACTTCTAAGAAAAGCTCTTTTTGGTCCGGCAACTGCGCGAGTAACTGCTGAGCTAGGCCTTGGCCTTGAAAGGCGCGCTTGACCGCAATCTGTAAGACCTCTACTTCATAGAGAGTCTCTTGAATGGCGACAAATCCAAGGACTTGCCCCCCATCCACAGCTAGGAAATAGAAGATCGATTCCTGCTCTAAATCAGCTTCAATCTGCTCCAACTTCCAGGGACTAGCTTCATAGACATCTTCCATCACAGCGAGAATGGCGGCCGCATCCTGGCTGCTCCCTTTCCTAATTGTTCCTTTCATCATAGGCGCTTGATGTAAGAGGTCGTTGTTTCCGTGTGGTCTTTGAGCCAATTTTCCTCTGCTTCGACCCGTTTGAGATAATGAGGGACAAAATCATGGAGGCTAGCAGGCGCTTGTTTGAGACCGAGACGTCCGATTTTCACTGCATCTGGCAAGGTTTCATAGTAAGTAGCACTTGGCAGGCTAGAGGCAATCTGCTCCTTAAAGGCAGTGACTTCTCCGACAAAGGTGACCTGCTCACTCATCGCTGCACGCTCTAGGACTTCCTCAAATGGAAAATGCCCTTCTGGTGCGACCAGCTGATCATCTTGGTAAAAACCTGCATAAACGTTGTTCCGACGGGCATCCATGACAGGAACTACCAAACCTTCTAGATCTTCCGGCACTAGGGCTAAGAGGCTCGAAACCCCGATCAATTCAATCCCTAAAGTATGAGCCAAGGTCTTTGCGGTTGCGACCGCAATGCGCAGCCCAGTGTAACTCCCAGGACCTTCTGCCACCACGATGCGGTCCAAGTCCTTGGGTGTCAAGTCGATCTGTTGCATCAAAAAATCGATGACCGGCATCAAGGTAATACTATGATTCTTTTTAATGGTTAATGTTGTTTCTGCAAGTAGAGTCTCATCTTCTAAAATCGCTACAGAAAGAGCCTTACTCGAGGTATCAAATGCTAATAATTTCATTTCCTACTCCTCTTGAACTGGATTATATTATACTACAAATTCCCTTCAAATCCCAGCGAAACTCTCCTCTAGAACGCAGGATTTTCATATCCAAAACTGCTCAAAAGCTTCTCTATTATAGGTCTTTGCCTCTCTGACTTTTCCAGTCTATCTTTTACTTACAGGCGAATTTATGATATAATGATAATTAATTGTATCGAATCAGGTCCACTGGTTGCGAGTAGGAAACTCTAGTGATTGCACTCCTCCGTAGCTAACAAATAGACCGAAATAATGAAAGGAAAATTACTTCATGATTTACAAAGTTTTTTATCAGGAAACAAAAGACCGCAACCCTCGTCGTGAAACCACGCATGCACTTTATCTCGATATTGATGCACCAAATGAACGCGAAGGACGCATCCAAGCTCGTCAATTGGTTGAAGCAAACACAGATTTCAACATTGAATTTATCACACCACTTTCTGAGCAACACCTTGCTTACGAGAAAGAGTCAGGTGCTTTTGAACTAACGGAGTACTAATCCATGGCTTATACCTTAAAACCTGAAGAAGTTGGTGTATTTGCCATTGGTGGACTTGGAGAGATCGGAAAAAATACCTACGGGATCGAATACCAAGATGAAATCATCATTGTCGATGCCGGGATCAAATTTCCAGAAGATGACCTCCTTGGGATCGACTATGTCATCCCAGATTACTCTTATATCGTTGACAATATCGATCGCGTCAAAGCGGTCCTCATTACCCACGGACACGAAGACCACATCGGTGGGATTCCTTTCCTTTTGAAGCAAGCCAATGTCCCTATCTACGCTGGACCTTTGGCGCTTGCCTTGATCCGTGGAAAATTAGAAGAGCACGGTCTTCTTCGTGATGCCAAACTCTACGAAATCAACCAAAACACTGAGCTTCAATTTAAAAATCTTAAAGCAACCTTCTTCCGTACGACTCACTCGATTCCAGAACCTTTAGGGATTGTGATTCACACCCCTCAAGGAAAGATTGTTTGTACCGGAGACTTCAAATTTGACTTCACACCTGTTGGGGAACCGGCTGACCTCCATCGTATGGCGGCCCTTGGAGAGGAAGGCGTTCTCTGTCTGCTTTCAGACTCAACCAACGCTGAAGTCCCAACCTTTACCAACTCTGAAAAAGTAGTTGGCCAATCCATCATGAAGATCATCGAAGGCATCCATGGGCGCATCATCTTTGCTTCCTTTGCTTCGAATATCTTCCGTCTCCAACAAGCTGCTGAGGCCGCTGTTAAGACCGGTCGTAAGATCGTCGTCTTTGGACGCTCGATGGAAAAAGCCATCGTCAATGGAATCGAGCTTGGCTACATCAAGGTCCCTGCTGGAACCATTATCGAGCCAAATGAGATCAAAGACTATGCGGCCAATGAAATCCTGATCATGTGTACAGGAAGCCAAGGAGAGCCAATGGCAGCCCTCTCTCGGATTGCCAACGGAACGCACCGCCAAGTGCAACTCCAACCAGGAGATACCGTGATCTTCTCTTCTAGTCCGATTCCTGGTAATACAACCAGTGTGAATAAATTGATCAATACGATTTCCGAAGCGGGTGTCGATGTTATCCACGGGAAGATCAACAACATCCATACTTCTGGACACGGGGGGCAACAAGAACAAAAACTTATGCTCCGCTTGATCAAACCAAAATACTTCATGCCTGTCCATGGTGAATACCGGATGCAGAAGATCCACGCAGGACTTGCGCGTGATTGCGGAGTGGAAAAAGACAATATCTTCATCATGAGTAATGGTGATGTCCTTGCTCTTACAGCCAACTCTGCTCGGATCGCAGGAAGCTTTAACGCTCAAGATATCTATGTCGATGGAAATCGTATCGGTGAAATCGGGGCTGCTGTCCTTCGTGACCGGAGAGACCTTTCCGAAGACGGTGTTGTGCTTGCTGTTGCGACTGTTGACTTCAAATCGAAGATGATCCTGGCTGGACCAGACATCTTGAGCCGTGGTTTTATCTACATGCGTGAATCAGGGGATCTGATCCGTGAAAGCCAACGCATCCTCTTCAACGCTATTCGTATCGCCTTGAAGAACAAAGATGCCAATATCCAAACCGTCAATGGTGCGATTGTCAATGCTCTTCGTCCATTCCTATACGAAAGCACGGAACGTGAACCTATCATTATTCCAATGATTCTCACACCAGATGACGAAAATTAAAAAACAACCAGTTGAGACCACTGTTTCAACTGGTTTTATGATGACTTTTTGAGGATCAAAAAGAGAGTGGGACAGAAATCGGTAATTCGTTAGAATTCGATTTCGTCGTCCCACCTCCGCACAGTTGAGTAGGGCTGTAAAAGCTGATGAAATCAGCGTAGTAGAGCCCACTCAACCACTGCGTCTTGCTCGACAATCCAAAAATAATTGAGAGGCTAGGACTTTTGTCCTAGCCTCTTTACTCTTGTTTCTTAATAAAGATCTAAATAGTTGTCTACTTCCCATTGAGATACGAAAGTCGCATAGCTTGCCCATTCGATTCGTTTGGCTTCAAGGAAGCTGGTGTAGATGTGCTCACCCAAGGCAGCTTTTACCACTTCGTCTTCTGTCAAGGCTTTCAAGGCATTGTGAAGGGTAGAAGGGAGATCTGTGATTCCAGCTGCTCTACGTTCTTCTGGTGTCATCACATAGATATTTTCTTCGATCGGAGCAGGTGCTTCGATTTTATTTTCAATCCCGTGAAGGCCGACTTCAAGCAAGACTGCCAAGGCTACATAAGGATTGGCCATTGGGTCTACGGAGCGTAATTCCAAACGAGTTCCCATACCACGTGATGCTGGCACACGTACCAATGGGGAACGGTTGCGACCTGCCCAAGCGATATAAACAGGTGCTTCATATCCAGGAACCAAACGTTTATAAGAGTTGACGGTTGGGTTGGTCACCGCTGTAAAGTTATATGCATGCTTGATCAAGCCACCCAAGAAGTGATAAGCTGTTTCTGACAATTGCATGCCCTTTGGATCTTCTGGATCAAAGAAGGCATTGTTGCCATCTTGGTCAAAGAGAGACATATTACAGTGCATACCTGATCCGGCAATTCCAAATTTTGGTTTGGCCATAAAGGTTGCATACAAGCCGTGTTTACGGGCGATGGTCTTCACAACGAGTTTAAAGATTTGGATCTTGTCACAAGCGCGAAGCACTTCGTCATACTTAAAGTCGATTTCATGCTGACCAACGGCTACTTCGTGGTGACTAGCTTCTACTTCAAAGCCCATCTTGGTCAAGACATTTACGATTTCACGACGAGTGTTATCTGCAAGGTCTGTTGGAGCCAAGTCAAAATAGCCACCTTTGTCGTTTACTTCAAGAGTTGGATCTCCATTTTCGTCCAACTTGAAGAGGAAGAATTCTGGTTCTGGACCAAGGTTAAAGGATTTGAATCCAAGTTCTTCCATATGACGAAGGGCACGTTTCAAGTTACCACGTGGGTCCCCTGCAAATGGTTCTCCTTCTGTCGTATAGACATCACAGATCAAGCCAGCTACGCTACCATTTTCATCTCCCCAAGGGAAGACTGTCCATGTATCCAAATCTGGGTAAAGATACATATCTGACTCGTTGATACGGACAAATCCTTCGATAGAAGAACCATCAAACATGGCTTTGTTTGAAAGAACCTTGTCCAGTTGCTCATCGGTAGCTGGAATTTCGACGTTCTTCATAGTTCCCAAAATATCAGAGAACATCAAGCGAATAAAAGTAACATTTTTTTCTTTTACTTCACGGCGAATATCTGCAGCAGTAATTGACATTTTTGTCTCCTTAAAATAGATTACAAGCTTATGAAATGATCAACGAAATTGACCATATGGCGATGGGGAAGATGTGAAGCGACTTTGCTGAAGAATGTCACGATGAAGAGCCTTACGGATCTCTTCTTGACTGACAACCTTGGTTTGCTCTTGCTCTTTTTCCGCATATTTCTTCTTAATATCCGCAATATTGAAGCCATCTGAGATATAATCTTTGATCTCAAGCAGGCGGTCCATATCGTCCAACGAATACATGCGGCGATTGCCTTCTGTCCGATCAGGAGAAATCAATCCCTGATCTTCATAATAACGAATCTGGCGAGCTGTCAAGTCGGTCAGCTTCATAACACTTCCAATCGGAAAGACTGCCAGCGAGCGTCGTAATTCCTTTTCCTTCATACCATTCCTCTTTCTATTCTATTATATCGAAAAAAAAATCTATGTCAAGATTAAATGTTATATAATCTTACATAGGTTTTTTGTGTTTCTTGAGAAAATCGCGAATGCGATCCACATCCGAATTGACCAAAATCGCAACAAAAACGCCAATAAAGGTCTCAAATATTCGGGCAAAAACATACAAGAAGGTTTCTCCGTTAGGAATCGAGAGCGTAATGATCAGCATTGCCGAAACTCCTCCGATAATTCCTGCTTTGTTATTCATAGCGACATTTGTCATAATGGTTAACATGGTCGCAATGGGTACAAAAATAAGAGTCACCCAATACGCCCCATGAAAGAGCGTTTTTAAAAGGAAGAACAATACGGCATAAAAACCTCCGATACTGTTGCCCATGACACGCGAAGCCCCGAAGTGGACACTCTTATCAAAGTCTTCCCTCAAACTAAAAACAGCTGTCAACGTCCCGATCTGAAGGCCTCGCCAGCCAAATATTCCAAAAATAAGTAGTACAATAAAAACGGCAATCCCTGTTTTAAAGGTTCTCATCCCCAAACGGAATTTGGACCAATCAAATTTGTGTCGTTTAAAGTAATCCATGGTCACCTATCTTTCTATTTCTATTATTCTACCATATTTTCAGAAAGGAGAGAACAGATATCAGTAGAAAGAAAAAAGAGAGTGGGACAGAAATCGGTAATTCGTTAGAATTCGATTTCGTCGTC
>ERZ894199.376-NODE-376-length-21680-cov-19.432555_pt1 | contig 21680 bp, 13 predicted proteins | sample MGYA00380285_ERZ894199 | MGnify/ENA primary metagenome ERZ894199 (study PRJEB32331, sample SAMN06328447) | human gut metagenome | biome: human gut microbiome; feature: stool | host: Homo sapiens | collected 2012-01-17 ... | reverse complement strand
TCCATATGCTTCAAATTATAAATCCAACAATCTAAAAACGTAGTACACTCTTCCTTATGTACTTACGCTGCAAAGATACGCTTTTCTTTTGTAACTTCCAAGAAATTAACTGAAAAAGTTTTGGTGAGTGGTGGGGAGAGAGGGAGAAGAACAAAAAAGTGCAACGTCCGATGGGGGCATTGCACCTAGTATAGTATTATTGTTCCAATTTCTTAATCTCTTCGATAGATAAGTCGGTGAGATCAGCAATTTCTTCTAATGGATAGTTGTGCGCCAACAACTTCAAAGCAAACTCTTTGCTGGCTTTTCTCTTTCCTTCTTCATATCCTATTTTATAGCCTTCTTCGTATCCTTTTTTATAGGCTTTCTCCACAGCATACTTATATACCGCATAATTGTCCCACATGACCATCATGCTGTTATCGTATTTCTCCTGTTCCTCTTTGGTCAAGGGCTTGGAGTCAGCGTATTCAGCCAATTTCTTGAATATCTTATCAAGAGCTTCGCAAGGGAATTGTTCTACTATCTCCATATATTTCAATTTATAAATCCAACAAACAGAAAACGTAGTACACGTTTAGAACACCTTAACTATATTGTTTCAATTTCTTAATCTCATCAATAGATAGGCCAGTAAGATCGGCAATTTCATCTAATGGATAATTGCGCGCCAACAACTTTAAAGCAATCTTTTTTATTCCTTTCTCTTCAGCATGCTTATATACAGCATAATTGTCCCACATGACCATCATACTGTTGTCGTATTTCTCCTGTTCCTCTTTGGTCAGGCTCTTGGAGTCGGCGATTTCTGCCAATCTCTTGAATATCTTATGCTGAGCCTCGAAAGGCATTTTTTCTAAAGTCTCCATATGCTTCAAATTATAAATCCAACAATCTAAAAACGTAGTACACTCTTCCTCTTTCTTCTTGAAAAGAGGCATTACCAAGTAGATGAAGCGGATTTTGTTAGAATAAACCTCTCCGCTATCCTTGTCTGCCAGCACAACGTCTGTTCTGAACTTCTTAGGTGTATTTTCATCTACATCAAAGTTCATGAAACAGATAACATAAACAGGTGTGAGATGATAATCCCATTGTCCTTTTACGCCTTGGTCTACTATCGTTTTCGATGCATAGTAGAGAGATCGGTCGATGAAATAGGACTGGCTCCTGTTTTGCATTTCAACGATAATGTGCTCACCTGTGTCAGTTTCGCAAAAGACGTCGTAGATGATACCTCGTTGGTCTTTTGTTTCTGGCAACATCTCCTTGTCCTTAAACTTCACATCAGTGATATGCTGCTCTCCCAAGAGCAGCTGGTTCAAGAACTCTATCAGCAAGTCTTTGCTGTATTCCTGGCCGAAGATTCGTTTGAACGACCAGTCTGAGAATGGGTTGATGTATCTTGCCATATCTTTGCGATTTTATGTTCTCGTTGCAAAGATACGCTTTTTATTCGTAACTTCCAAGAAATTAACAAAAAAAGTTTTTGTGAGTGGTGGGGGAGAGGGAGAGAAACAAAAAAAGTGCAACGCCGATGGGGCATTGCACTTTATTTAAATATAGTTTGATTGAATTTATCTAATCCAACGTGGGTCACCTACCTTTTCCTTCTCCAAGATTGAGTTTTTGAGATAGAATTCGCCATTGGCTGCATTTTTGAACGCTGAGCCAGATGCTACTTCAAGTTTGTTAACTTCAAAAGAATTTTTGTAGAAACTGAAGTCTGTGGTCTGGTATGTAGTTGTTGCATCAGGTTTTACTACACCATTTTTGTTAGCGTCCAAATCCCAAGCTTGGATACCTCTAGCATTTGGATTGGCTGTCTTTGCAAGGATTGTCTTATTCATCTTAATTTTAATTCCTTGTTTTGCATCTTTTGCATTGATGAAATAGCCATCTGCGCCAACTACATTGTAGAAAGTACATGCATTTATGTCTATGGTTGTAGAAGATTTCGCCTTTGATAAATCGAAGACACTACTCTTTCCAAGACTGATGTTTGAGAATGTAGAGTTAACAAACTTGATGTTGTTAATCTTGTCCATACCCTTGTTCATGCAAATGAATGCATAACCACCTGTACCATGATTATTTGAAATACAATTGTCAATGATAAGCAGGTTTACTGATTGACCAGAAGAAGCCTTGAAGTTAACAAGTGCTCTTTCCATGTTGCTGATGTTGCATTCTGTGAATCCCAAAGAATCGATATCGCAAGCTTTATCTTCATTGATGAAATATTGGCAGCCTGAAATGCCTTCATCTGTGTTCTGAAGTCCATCAATATTTACGTGTTCAAAGCTGATGTAACCATGATTTCCTGCTACAGATACAGCCTTCTTTACATTCAGTGTTGCCTTTTCACCAGCTCTACCGAAGAATGAAATAGAAACACCCTCTGGGATGCTTATTGCTTTTTCTTCTGTACCCAAGTCGATGGTCTTACCAGCAGGGATACCTAATGTGATAGATACATTAGAAGCACCTTCCATCTTCTCGAATGCCTTATTAGCCCACTCTTCGATGTCTTCATTTGTGATGACTGTACGGTCTTCGTTCAATCTTACAGTGTAATCTGCAGAAGGTAATCCCTTGGCTGTCTTCACAGTCTTGGAACCACGAACTTTCTCACCATTGAGTAAGCTAAATGTATATGAACGATTTGAGTTCAAACCTGTAATCTTATACTCACCAGCTTCGCGGTCAGCATCTGTCAGAGCGATGTCCTCAGTCTGGATTTCTCCCTCGCTATCCTTATAAGTATAGCGAAGAGTGGTTACGTTAGAACCTGGAATCCATGTCAAGCGGATGTTATCGTCCAAGCGGTCTTTCTCCAAAACATCGTGAAGGATACCTGGAGTACGGAAAGAGTCGCCATCCTTATAATAAACCCATTTTGATTCAGCCTTGGTTGATGACATAGCTTTTACACGCATGTAGTACTTGGTGTATTCTTCCAAGTTGTTGATGTCAACAGGAGCAGATGTGATGCTTTTGTCTTCACCGAAGATTCTTGCGTTCTCACCTCCCATAGGTACGTCATCATAAAGAGAGTCTGTGCTCAACTCTACGATGTAGTATTCTGTGTTCTTGTCATAAGCAGAGAAGTTGACTGCAATCTTGGTTGGTTGGTCGTCATCTGTGTCAACAGACAAAGCAGAACTCTTGACACCAAACAAGCGGTCGTGAGCACTGTCAACATCCCAGTCGTTCTTATCTGTACAAGAAACCATTGGAGTCATGGCCAAGAAGGCCAATGACATTCCAAATATATTCTTTATTTTCATCTTGTTTCTATTATTAACAGTTCGTACTAATCGTTATAGCCATAAGAATTGTACAAATGACCATTTGATGCAGAGATTGTGGTAGATGCAATAGGCATGAGGTATCTATTCTTAACAGGTACATTGTCACCTACAAGACCACTGCTGATAGAAGGCAGGTTAGTGTTTACCTGAGTATCCTTGCCGCTTGTCAAGCTAGACTTGCCAAAGCTATCTGTACTACCAGTGAAGTCTGATTCAGACTGGTCTGCAGCGAGACCATACCAAGTTACACTGCTCATGTCAATCTTGGTCTTTGTGTCATCAGTATAGTTGAAGTAAATCTTCTCCTGATATTTCTTGTCAGTCAAGTCCTGGATATAAGTATCCTTGAACTCCTGAATCTTCTGAGCCAAGAGATTCCAACGGATCAAATCCCATTTGCGGTAACCTTCTCCAGCAAACTCCCAAGCGTTCTCCTGTACGATTGCTTCGAACAGACCTTCCTTGGTTTTAGGAATGTTGTTGATGTAGTGGTTTGCCAAAGCCTTGTCGCTGAAAGCACGGTCGTGTACTTCTGCGAGAGCCTGAAGTGCAGTCATACCTGCGTCACCATCATAATGACCTGTAGGACCAGCCAATTCGTTCATAACCTCAGCGTACCAAAGCAGAATCTGAGAGAAGCGCATCACGACAGGGTTAATACCTGTGGTGTGCTTAGCTGTTGCCTTCAAGTTGTCTGCCAACCACTTGTCGTTCATCTTGCGAGCATCCCACTTACCGCAGTAAAGACCAAATGGAGCGTTGCCAAGCATGCTCTCTACAGTCTTCTTACCATCCTGCTTAATCTCGAATGCTGCTACTGTAACGTCACGACGCTGGTCTGCCTTGTCGTAAGAGTAGAGGAGAGGTGCTGTCAACTTCAATTTACCAGTAGAGTTACCATATCCATATTCTGTAGTAACGCCATTCAAGCGTACACCAACTGTATAACCCAACTCACCAGTAACATTGCTACCCATAGGTATCTCGAAGAGATTTTCCTGATAGGTCTTGTCAAGAGTCAGCTGGTTCAAGAGATACCATTCATTTTCGAATGATGGATTCAATTTGTGTGAACCACTCTTGATGATAGCACTGAGATGCTTGAGTGCAATCTCATACAGTTCCTTACACTTAGCGGCACCTGGACGCTGTGTAGGGTAGGTTGCGTCTGTGTAAGTTGCAGTCTCGTAGCCTTCCTTCGCTTTTTCGCGGATAGCATATCCTGCACGTGTCAAGGCAATCTGTGCCAAGAGACCATGTGCATAACCCTTGGTTGCATGCTCTGTAGTGTATCCTTCTTGACCTGCCCAAGGAAGAAGTTCGATGGCTTCATCAAGATTTACCATTAAGCTGTCAAGGATGCTGTCGCGATCCATTTTATAAAGGTATGCATTGGAAAGGTCTGATTTTGAAGACTCTGCCTTGAAAGGTACGTCACCGAAGAAACGTACCAGGTCGAGATAGCACTGTGCACGGAGTGTTAAAGCCTCACCGAGATAGCGTCCCATTGTTGCTTTGTCTGACTTGCTACCATTATGGTACAGGTCGCTGTTATTTACGCCATCAACAACGTCGTTTGCGTCTTCAATAACACCATAGAGTGCATCCCACACGCCAGAAATCTTAGACCATCCTGGATCGGCATTGTAGTTCATGTTACCACGCTCACTTGTAGCGTTAGTAGCGTCACTTCCAAGACCATCCACCAATTCGATGTCGCTGTTCAGGTTCCATACGATGGCGAGGTCCTGAGAGTATGTACGGTCTTGAGTCAAACCGCCATAAATCTTGTTTACTCGTAAGCCTGTGTAGTAGGTAGAACCATATACATTAGAGTTCTCCAACTCAGAAGGTGACTTCTGATCAAGGAAGTCTGAGCAAGAAACTAATGTTGCAGCTCCCAAAGCTACCAAGACTTTTGAAAATATCTTGTTCATGTTCTTTGTTACTTTTTTAGAATGTTACATTAATACCACCTACAAATGTACGGCTCTTAGGGTATGCTGCGTAGTCGATACCTGGAGTCATAGGATTCTTTTTGCTGCTTGTGTCAACTTCAGGGTCGTAACCCTTATAGCTTGTCATGCAAAGCAAGTTGTAGCCGGTGAAGTAGATACGTACGTTGCTGATGAAGATGTTCTTCAACCAGGTCTTTGGCAATGTGTAGCCAATAGTTACGTTCTGCAAACGCAGGAATGAAGCGTCTTCTACAGCATAATCAGTCAACTGCATGGCTGTAACGGCAGCTGGATTGTAGATGCTCTTGCCTTGGTTCAACTCGTTCAAGCGAGCCATAACTTCTTCTGTGCCACCATATGTTGTGATGGTTGATGTAGAAATCTTACCAAGGTTCAAACCATTGTTAGGGTCAATCCATGTGTAACGTTTGTCGAGGGTAAAGTCATCTACAAGGTTGTACTTCTTGTTAGAACCTGAATAGAAGGCGTTAGCCAGCTTGGTTCCGTTTACAATCTTGTTGCCAAGAGAGTAGTTGAAGAACACATTGAAGTCGAAGTTGCCAACGTGACCGTCGAAACCGAAACCACCAGTTGTTGTAGGAACGGTATTTCCAAGACGCTGCTTGATAGGATTACCATTTTCGTCGCACTGTACCTTAGGACCACCAGGGTAGTAGGTTCCACCGAAGATGTCCTTGCTCTTGTCTTTTACGCCATCAGCCAATTCCCACTTACCCTTGGCATTGAGAACCAAGTCGCCGGTGCCTGTAGCTGGGTCGTATACTGTATAGTAACCATTCATCTTGTAACCCCAGAGCTCACCAAGTCGGCCGCCCTGTTCTACACGGAAGTCTTCATACTTAGAGATGGTTGAACCACTCCAGTTACTGCTCTGCCATGGATTCTCAAGATTCAACTCGTCAATCTTGTTCTTGTTGTAAGAAACATTGAAGTTGAAGTTCAAACCAAACTTCTTCTTGTCTACGATGACAGCATTGAGTGCTAACTCGACACCTTTATTAGAAGTTTTACCAAAGTTCTGGAACTGGTAGCTATAACCAGTGTTTGATGGAATCAGAGTCTGCATCAAGAGGTCCTTAGTGGTATTCCAATAGAAATCCAAAGTACCGCTGATACGTCCGTTAAAGAAACCATAGTCGATACCGAAGTTACGGGTAACAGTTGTTTCCCACTTCAGGTTAGGGTTATAGAGATAAGTTCCATGCTCCAACATTGAACCACGATTCTCATCAAAGAATGGAGCCTTTGATGTGTTGCTAGCCATAGAGTATACGGTAGAAATCAAACCGGAATTGATACGGTTGTTACCGGCAGTACCGAAACTCAAGCGAGCCTTCAAGTTAGAGAGCCACTTAGAAGCACCTTTCAGGAATGATTCGTCAGACATACGCCATGCCAAAGCTAAAGATGGGAATACGCCCCACTGGTTGCCGCTGCCAAACTTACTAGAGCCATCAGCACGCATAGTGAATGTTGCCAGATACTTATCATTCAATGTATAATTGATACGACCGAAGTATGAGAGGATGTTCTCATCGGCAGCGATAGTTCCTTCGTTTGGAAGGGCAGTACCTGCACCAGTATTTGACAAAACGTCATCAATACCAAAAGATGCTGGGTAAGCAACAGATATGGCATTTCTTGTAGTCTGCTCGCTGCTGCTCCATTCCTGACCCAACAATACGTTAATATGGTCACGGCCTCCGAAAAGCTTGCTGTTATCGTAAGTGATAGTGTTGGCATTGCGCCAGTTCTTCTTGCTTACCTTCGTAAACACAGCTTGTGGCTGACCATTGTAGCCGTACTTTGAATTGGTTGTGGCATTAGAACCCCAAACCTGATCGGTATTGTTGTAATCCCAGCGATAACCAAATTCTGAGCGTAAGGTGATATTCTTGAAAGGCTTCCAGTTCAAACCTACGTTGTAGTTCTGCTGGAAACGCTCCTGATACTTATAAGAATCATAAATACGCTCGATAGGATTGCGTTCTACTGATGTTGAGTTCTCCTCGTCCTCATCGCTATCTGTAAGAGGATATACTGGCCAGAACTTTACGGTATTGGCAACGATAGAGTTGGCTGCGTTGCTTTCATTTGTGTCAGCACCACCATTCAGACCATCAAGTTTGGTGAATGCCATACGAGCATTGAAGTCGAGTGACAACCACTTGTTTAAGTTAGCGTTGAGTTTTGCGTTAACGTTGTTCTTTGCATAACCAGAACCAAGCATGATACTCTTCTCGTCGTTATGAGAGAAGCCAATGTTATACTTGATATCCTTAGTACCACCGCTAACGCTTACATTATACTGCTTTTGGTTACCTGTACGACCGAATACTTCGTCCTGATAGTCTGTACCTTCTACAGACTTCCAGATATCGAGGTCGCTGTAGTTACCATAGTTTGTTGCACCAACTTCATAAAGAGAGTATGCAAAGTTATAAGGATCAAGAGTCTTGATCAACTTTGTAACCTTCTTGTAGCCGAGAGAAGCATTAAAGTTTACCTGAGTCTTACCCTCTGTTCCGCTCTTGGTTGTTACGATGATAACACCGTTAGCACCACGGGCACCATAGATGGCTGTAGAAGAAGCATCCTTCAATACGTCGATGCTCTGAATTTCGCTAGGAGCGATGTCGCTGATAGAGCTTACTGGGAAACCATCTACGATGTAGAGAGGGGAGTTGTCCTGTGAAAGAGAACCACCACCACGCACACGAATCTTCACGTCAGCATCAGGTGAACCTTCGGTGGTGGTGATGTTCACACCTGCCATCTTACCGGTCATCGCCTCGCTTACGTTAGAAACTGGAATGTTGGCAATCTGCTTGTCGCTGATAGAAGATACAGAACCTGTGAGGTCTTTCTTTCTAACAGTACCGTAACCGATTACTACGACATCGTTGAGGGTGGTGTTGTCATCCTCAAGCTTTACATCAATCGTTTCTTTACCTGCAACGCTTACTTCCTTAGCTTTCATACCAATGTATGAAATCTTCAGTTTCTTGCTTTTGCCTTTTAAGTTTACTGTGAAGTTACCGTCAATGTCGGTCACGCCACCATTGCCAGCTACACCTACCTCCATGACAGATGCGCCGATGATTGGCTCGCCCGTATTGTCAGTAACAACGCCTTTTACTGTTTGTGCAGATACACTTGTTACTACGAACATCAGTGCGCCTGCCAAAGCAATTTTCTTTTTTCTAAAATTACCAGACATACACTTTAGGTTTAGATAAAACTTATTCTAAATTACTAATATTCTAATGTTTTTATTTAATGTTTTTAAGTAGAATTCCAATTCTGAGCAGATGCTTGCTGAAGGGATGTTCCTCTTGGAACCCGAAGGCTCCGATGGGGCAACCTGGATGAGTAGCAATAGCTAAGTCTTGGTTTTCTTGTTGCAAAAGTATATAAAAAATATGAGAATATAGGTATATTGGGGGTAAAAAATTACGTAAACGTTTACAGGTTTTTGCGTAAATACTCTGTTTTTTACATTTCGACGGTCTGTTTTCTCAGTTCCCGTTTCTGCTGTTTCAGAAGTTGAGGGAACAAAAAAAGTGCAATATCCGGCACCCTTCTGAATGAGGATGGGGATATTGCACTCCGAATGTTATCTGTCAATCAATTTACTTATGGCCTCTGCTTCTTTACTTTACGATGACCTTGCTTGTCTTCTTGCTGCCATCTGCCAGGGTCTTCACAATGATGTTGATACCCTTCTGAAGATTTGAGAGCTGGGTGCCGTCGGCTGCATAGATGGCGGTCTTGATGACTGCTGCTGTAGCTGAAGTGATGTTGCGGATGCCGGTGCTTACAGAATTGGTTGTTGCACCGAATCCTCCCATCTGGTTGGCTGCACGTACGGTGAATGAGCCCTTCTCGCCGTTGAGGTTTACAGACTTCTCTGTGGTCAGGGCGAAGAACTTGCCGTCTTTTGCTACGAGATACATCTGGGCATCACCTGTCCATGAAAGCTTGTCGTTGCTCAATGTAGCCGCTGTAGCCACTGTCTGAGCAGAGAGGTTGGCTGGCTTCCAGTCACCGAATACAGCATCGAGGGTGTATGTTGCAGCTTCTTCTGCAGTCAGAATGATGTTCTCCTCTGCTTCTTTTGCTTTTCCGTTTTTATCTTTGAAAAGTACCATCTTTTCAGCAGGAGAGAAGGTGTTGCCCTCTGCATCTTTCAACACATCGAGGCGGAACTTGTCAGCAATAGCTGTCTCCATAGCTGCGATGTTGAAGTAAGTGTACTTCGTGCCATCGTTCAGGATTTCATCCTTCTGGTTGATGGTTGTATTGAGCCAGGTGAGTCGGGCAATGTTGTTCCATGAACGGCCGAGACTGAAGTTTGCAGCCTTGTTTTCGATGGTACAGTCTTTGAAGATGTATCCCCATTCGCTCTTGCTGTTAGGTGCAGCAATTACGTCAGTACCATTCTTCTCGTTTTCCTTGCGGCTTTCGTTGACGAAGAGTACGCGGTTGAAATATACATCACCACCACCGCAAATGTAGTCTACTGTTCCGTGAATCTCTGAGTCTTCAAAGTAGAACTGTCCCTTGCCGTTTGGTTCGTTGCTGTAGTAGGTATCCTGGTAAGATAGCATCTTCACATTCTTGCAGATGGTCTTTGTACCACGATCCTGAAGACAGACTGCACGACCGGCTGCTCCTGTCTTATAGTAATCGAGCGCATCTTTCAGGGTGATGTCCTGAAGATAGAGGTTGTTGCTCTGGTTGAGGAGGGTGGCTGTGGTGCCAATGCCTTCATTCTCTATAGCTGGCTTGTTGACGATGATGGTGTTGTCCATGCTCTCGCCGATGATAGAGATGTTGTTGCCGCTAATCAGAGTGAGGCACTTGTCGCCCAAATCGTATGTGCCGTTTGGCAAGAAGATGTAAGAACGTGGAGCATCTGCTGCTGCATTAGCTGCATTGACGGTTTCAAGCGTGGTGATGAAACTCTGTGCATTGCCAGTCTTTACTGTGTACCAGTTGCCTTCTTGGGTATAGGCTGGTTCTGTCATGTTCACGATGCTGAGACTATGGAGGTAAGCGTTGGCTGCGAAGGTAAGTGTGTACTCGCCGCTTGCTGTAGAGGTATTCTGCAGAATTGTGCTGATACCATCTGTGCTTGTCATGGCATCTACACTTGCTATCGTAGTGCCATCAGGGGCAGTCAGTGTGATATCTCCCGCGTTTGAAAACTTGCAGAGATTCATCTTGATGTAACCCTTGCCGCCCATCAGAATCTTTATCTTGTCGCCAGCAGTAAAAGTCCAGCCGTGTGTGGTATCATGCCACTTGCCTTTGCCTTCTACAGAGATGGCCTCGTGGTCGTTGATGTCGAATCCTTCCTTCTGGAGGTCGTAATCGTAACGGACTGTTTCACTTGCGGTCTCAATATCTGTAACGACTGCATAGAGGTTAGTATCTGCTGTAATGACAGAAGAGATGGTGAACTTCTTGCTGTCTTTCTTCAGGTCGGTAGCCCAGCCACGGAATTTCTTACCTTCGGCTATGGTTACCTTGTCTTCTATGCCTTCCTTGAAATTCGCAATGTTGGCATCCTGCTCCACCTTCTGGGTTCCGATAGCTGTTGTGCCGTCTATATTATAATAGGTGAGGGTGAAGTCTGGCTTGAAGCCTACGGTGAGCTCGTAAGTTACTTCATCTCCCTTAGATTCTACAACGATGGTTACCACAGTCTTCTGGTCTGCACCTTCGCCGGTGGTAGTATAGGTCGTGCTTTTGATGGTTCCGTTAGCAGCAACGATGTCTGTCAGCGGATTGGTCTCGCTGATGAGGTTTGCCTTCTTTGAAACGAGGAGGGTAGCGAGCTGCTTGCCTGATGCGTCTTCATTGAAGATGTCAACGGCTGAATAGTTGGTGCCGTTGAGGCTGAAAGTGCCGAGCATTGGAGTCTTGCTCATATCTACATTTCCGTAGATGGCGAGGTCGGTAACGTATGCGTTCTGGTTGAGTTTGAAGTTCTCGAACTTAATCTGGCAGTTGGTACGGTTTACGTCGAGTGTCAGATCTTCTCCGCTTGTGGTTACAATGGATACGTTGTGGATAGCTACCCAGTCAGCATCTCCGTCGCCCTTCACGGATACCTTGATACCACGTGTGCCACCTGTAGCAGCCTGGTGGAGGGTAATCTTGGTGATGCTTGCTAATGGAGAGGTTACTGCGCTTGGTTCGGCTGTAGAGTATTCGCCAGTGTACTTTAGGGTCTTCATATAACCGGTACGGTCAGCGAACTTAGCGTTTGTTCCTGTTGGATTTATCTCAACGCCATTGAGAGTCATGGTAAATGCCTCTTTACTATAGAGAGTTTTGAGGTCTACCAAAGTGTTGTTGGCTGTTTTGCCATCTACCTTCTTCCAATTGGTGAAGTCGGTAGTGTAGAGAGCCTTCTCCTGGATGGCGCTTACGTGTACCACCTTAATCTGATAGAGGTAGCAGCCGCCTGTAGCAACAACTTCTACATATCCTTTAGCTACTTCTGCAGTTGTTGCGTTGTGTTCTGTTACGTCTTCAGTAGCTGCTTTTCCGCCTACGGTTAGGCTGTGGTAGTTTGGATAAGTTGTTACGGTAACTACATCTTTGGCTGATTTTACCGGAATCTGCAGGATGGCGCCTGCGTTAAACTGTGCATCAGATGTTCTGCCCTTCAACTTGCCTTGTGTAGCGTTGACGTGCATGGTGATGCCTTCTACGGTAGAAGCGAGGTCACCCTCTTTACCTTGGAAGTTGGCTGCAGTGTTGATACCTTCAGGAAGATTGTTCTGAAAGTCCCAAACAGCAGTGACATTTTGTGCCTTTGCGATGAATGCAAAGACAAGCAACAGGCTGAGAAGCCCCAATCTTAGTAGATTTCTTTTCATTTGTTTGCCTTTTAGGTTATTATATAATGTTTATACTTTGGTCTTTTTAAGTTTATGGTTGCAAAAGTACACTTATTCTTTCTATTTCGTGTCAATTCTTTCAGAATTTCTTGTAAAAGCTACGCAATCGTTTTCGTACATTTCCGCCTTTTTATCTCTTCTTCGTTTTGCCAAATGAAAATTGTGTTGTACTTTTGCAGGCGAAAACTAACGAAATTCAAACCAAATTATAATAATAAATCACAGAACTTTCGCAAGTGGTTCAAGAACGGGCTGAAGACCCAAAAGCTCCTAGCCCAGGGCGTGTGGGGCAATACTTGCTAAAGTTCAGTAAGATATATAGAGGGTGCGTCATAAGTTATGGCGCACCCTCTTGCTATCTTTACAGTACTTCCTTATCTCTTTTCATTTCTTGATAAGTGAAAGTTAAGTTATTTGATTTTTTCTTTGGTTAATTCAGATTTTCTTTGTAATTTAGCCGCGCAAAACGTAAAGTTTGTAAGATTATGGCAAAAATAGTAAATAAATACCCTGTGGGGATACAGACATTCGAAAAACTCCGTGAGAAAGGTTATCTCTATGTAGATAAGACCCAATATATCGTGGATTTCAGAGAAAAACAGATGTCGTATGTCTTTCTGAGTCGTCCAAGACGATTCGGAAAGTCGCTCTTTGCCTCTACTCTTCAAGCTTATTTCGAGGGTAGAAAGGAACTCTTCGAGGGATTGGCAATAGCTGATTATGAGAAGGATTGGGTGAAGCATCCTGTGCTTCATTTTGATATGAGCGGTGCCAAGCACTTTGATGCTGATGCCTTGAACAGTTATCTGAATCTACAGCTTTTGCCCTATGAAAAGCTATACGGTAAGGGAGAAGGTGAAAAATATCCTAATGAAAGACTGGATGGTATCGTAAAGCGTGCTTATGAGCAAACGGGCGAAAAGGCGGTTGTCATCATCGATGAATATGATGCCCCATTGCTGGATGTGGTACATGAGAAGGAGAACCTGCAGCCCCTCCGCCGTATCATGCAGAACTTCTACAGTCCTCTGAAAAAGCTCGACCCATATCTGGAGTTTACCTTTATCACGGGTATCACCAAGTTCTCGCAGCTCAGCATCTTCAGCGAACTGAATAACCTCGATAACATCAGTTTGTTCGACCAGTATTCGGCTATCTGCGGTATCAGCAAGAAGGAACTTACCACTCAGATGAAACCGGATATAGAGGCATTGGGAGAAGACCTGGGTATGACGTATGAGGAGTGTCTGGCAGAGCTGACAAGATTCTACGACGGCTATCATTTCAGTGAGAAATCAGAGGATGTTTTCAATCCGTTCAGTCTGGTAAAGGCGCTGAACGCACGAAAGATAGCTCCTTACTGGTTTGGCTCGGGTACGCCGACTTATCTTATCAAGACGCTGCAGAAGTATCACGTCAATGTGATGGATATAGAGAAGAAATCATGTGATGTGGATGACTTTGATGTTTCGCCGGAAATGATGACTTCTGCGCTTCCGTTGCTCTATCAGAGTGGTTATCTCACCATCAAGAAGTATAACCCGATGCTGCAACGTTATACCTTGGAATATCCTAACAGAGAGGTTAAGATTGGCATGCTCAAGAGTCTTGCACCTAACTATCTTTCACCAATATCTTTGGATAATAATAGTCTTGTAGGTGATTTCCTGGAAATGCTCTATGAGGCAGACGTTGAGGGAGCGATGGTGCGCCTGAAGGCTTATCTTGCCAGCATTTCCAACCGTTTGAGCAATAAGAACGAACGGGATTTCCAGACGGTGTTCTATCTTATCTTCAACCTGATGGGAGCACACATGAGGGTAGAGGAGGATAGTGCGATAGGCAGGGCTGATGCAGTGGTGTATATGCCTGATGCTGTATTTGTTTTCGAATTGAAGTATGATGGTTCTGCCGAAGAAGCAATCAAACAGATAGATGAAAAGGGATATCTGATTCCATATTCTGCAGATGGTAAACGCTTGTTCAAAATTGGTGTTAATTATGATAGTAATCAGCGGACAATTAGTGATTGGAAGATAAAGGAAGAATAAATTTAGTATATAGTTCTACAACGGGCTGAAGGGACTGCTATCTCTTCAGCCTGTTTGGTGTCTGCTAGCTAAAACTCTTTTGTATTCTTGTACTTGACGTTTGGATTTACGTAATCGTTTTCGTAGTTTTAGCTCATTTTGGTCCACATTTTTCCGAGATTCTCAAAATGATTTGCTAAATTTGCCAGCGAAACAAACTGGTAAATGAATCAAACTTAAATAAAGTTATTCATCAACTAATTAATAATATATAAACTTAAAATAAAACGATTATGAAGAAATTCTTTACTCTTATTGCAGCCGTAGCTTTGGCTGCTAGTGTTAATGCACAGACAACTTTGATTGATTATCCAACTTCTCAGTCAGGTATAACCCTTCACGATGCTGACGGACAGATTTCGTTTGCAACAGTGAAAATTCATGCTAATACAGATGCGGTATCTTGCATAAAGATAGGAAAAAGCTTTAGTGCAAATAACCTTGTTGTAGATAACTTTGTTGAGTTAACAACAGAAGGTGGATTCAAAAAGGGTGATGTAATTACTATTGCTGGTGTTTTTAATAATGCAGATGACTCCAAAAAAGCTGCTGTAGCTTTCTTCACTGGTGAAGTTGATGAAAAAGGAAAAACTTATTATACGACAAATCAATTTATCAATAGTAGAAATATTGCAGATGATCCTGCAGAGGAGCAAATTACGTTGACGGAAGATATGCCTAGCGTGAAGTTTGGAAGAAATGGTAATACTGGCACTTGTGTAGTAAAGGTTACAGTTGTACGTGGTGGTACTAGCACCGGCATCTCTTCAATAAACGCTGCTGCAGCCAAGAAGGATGGTAAGACCTATAACATGGCTGGTCAGGAGGTTTCTTCTTCTGCCAAGGGTATTGTTATCAAGAACGGTAAGAAGTATGTAAAGTAACAGATTGTATAAACTTATAAAACAAAAGGGCATTCCCAAACGAGGGGATGCCCTTTTTGTTTTTATAAGAAGTTCTTGTTTATTCCTTTATTACCTTATCCACTACGGTCTTTCCGTTCTTAAACAACATCTTGCGGATGTTGATTCCTTTTTGAGGAGCAGAAAGGAGGGTGCCGTTGAGGCTGTAATACTTTACTTCGGCTAATTCACTGGGATTGGAAGTGATGATCTGCGAGATGCCTGTAGGATTCTTCCATGCAGGATAGTATTCATCTACTTTGTTCTCTGCATCGGCATTGCCCTGCTTCATGATGTCCTCAACCAGCGAGTTGGCGTAAACCTCAAGGTTGGTGTAGTACTCCTTGCTGTCAAGCGAGTAGGTGAGGGCATCTGTGGCGTCGTTTGGATCCAGACCATTGGCTGTCTCCCATGAATCTGGGATTCCGTCCTTATCGGTGTCGAAGTCGGCAGGGCGAGAAGCAGTGCCGAAGTTTGCCTCGGTGTAACCGTTTACATCTGATACCTTGTCGATGATGCCAGGCGAATTGGTGATGCTTCCCTTGTACTTGGCTGTACCTGTCTTTGCCTCTTCCATGTAGCGCGCATCAATCTCATCGCGGTAGAGCGAGGCTCCGCTGTATACCAGTACCTTGCTGAATGATTCGGCAGCAGAGTGGGTGGTAACCTCTCCTGTAGGAGCAGGAGTATCCATCTTGATCTTGACACAAGACTTGCCGCTGATGGTTACGTGGACAACATTGTCACCATAAAAGTTCTTGGCATCCGGACTGTAGTATTCTCCGTTCAGGCTTGGAATGCCTTTGTCGTAGCTGATACCTTTCCAATCCTTGTTTTGGGTAACAGAACCCTTGGTGGTTTCTGTGGTGTTTCCGTTGATGAAGTAACGGCTGGTCATGTCGTATAACTCAGGATGATTCTTGTCGGAATTACCGCTGTTAGATAAGGTAACCAGGGTGATACGGTCCTGACTGCCACGTTCCTTGCCGGTACTTACATCTACCTTGAGACCATTCAGAGTAGTTTCTTTAAGTCCCTGACTTGGACCTGCCTTATAGTAATTGTTCACGATGTTGATCTGTCCACCGCCCGGACCTCCGTAGCAGGTACCTTGCGCATTGTACATTACGCAGTTGCGAAAGTCTACGTTTTCTGCCTGCACGGTGTTCTTCCACTGGTAGGTAGCGTAATCCTTGTTGCTGGTGTAGCCTGTCCATCCGTATCTTGCACCATTAAAACGGGGACCGCGGTTCATGAGATGACCTACAAAGTTGTGGTGGAAGCTGGCGAGCTTACCGCCCCAGATGCCTCCATAACCATGTGCTCCCTTAGAGTGACCCGGATTGGTGAGACTCTCGGCAACGGTACACCACTGCATGGTGAAATTGTTGTTGTCGTAGAATGAAGCTACCTCATCGATACTCCAGCTGAAGGAACAGTGGTCGAAGATGATGCCGGTCTTGTTGCGCTGCCAGGTAGCATCCGCACCGTCATTGATGTTCTTTTCCTCTCCGCGGCGTATGCGGAGGAAACGGATGATGTTGTTGTTGCCTGGTTGAACGGTGTAATATCTGAGGGTGATGCCCGGAGATGGGGCAGTCTGTCCGAGGATGGTGATGTTGTCACCTATCTTGAGATCAGACTTCAGGGCGATGACGCCAGCCACATCGAAGACGATGATTCTCTTTCCCGTTTTGACAGCCTCTCTGAAAGAACCCGTTCCGCTGTCGTTGAGGTTAGTTACGTGTACTACTTTTCCGCCTCTTCCGCCGGTTACATATCTTCCGTGACCTTCTGCGCCCGGAAAGGCAGGAGCTTGTGCCAAAGCAGCAGCACTCATAAGCGCTGCTGCCATTGTTGTGAATATTTTCTTTTCCATCGGTGAGAATTCTTTAAATTCAGTTTACAGTTTATAGTTAATAGTTTATAGGGCAATCTTGCTATACGGCGAAGCCACTGTAAACTATTAACTGTAAACTATTAACTAAGTATTACTTATTCAGTCCCTGCATTTCCATTTCCAGACTAGCCCAGATGAAAGGACCTACGCCCTTGGCGTCATTGTCGCGGATAGGCTCGCTCATGTAGTAGTCGAAGCTGCCGTCGCGCTTGTAGTTTGGCTTCTTTACGTATGGACCAGGGCCAGGACCGAGGCCGCTGACAGCACAGCAGCGGGTAAGGCTGATGGTCTTGTCAGGATTTACCTGGATGAAGTTGTTCAGGATTCCCTCATAAGCCTTGATACCTGCTTCCTGATATTCCTTGCCGAGGTATCCCTTGCGGTAACCTTTGAGGAGAACATAGGCAAACATGCTTGAAGCGGTGCTCTCGAGGTAGTTGCGAGGATCCTTTACATCCATCACATCGTACCATACACCCGTCTTCTTATCCTGATATTTCACCACGCTCTTCATTGCCTTATTTAATAAGGTGATGATTTCGCTGCGGCGAGCATAATCTTCAGGCATGGCATCGAGGCATTCGGTCATCGCCATGACGTACCATCCGAGGGCTCTTGCCCAGGTATGCTGGCTCTTTCCATCTTCCTTGTTTGCCCAGAACTGGCTGTGGGTTTCGTCCCATGCATGTTTCCAGAGCTGGGTCTTCTCATCGTAGGTACGCAGGTCGGTCTTCACAATTTGGTCTACCGCATCGTCGAGAATCTTCTTCGCCTTCTTAGGCTTGAGGTTCTGTACGGCGTAGTTGCAGTAGAAAGGCAGTCCCATGAAGATGCCATCGAGCCATACCTGGTTGGCGTAGATAGCCTTGTGCCAGTAAACGCCTTCCTTGGTACGAGGCTGGTTCTGAAGCTGTTTGAAGAGCGTCTTCAGTGCCAGTTCGCTGCTCTTGCTAGGGAAGAGGTTGTGCATGCGGAGGATGAACTTCGCTGTGCGCACATTGTCGAGGTTGAAATCCTCATATTGGTAGCCTGTGATGTTTCCTTTTTCGTCAATCATCTTGGCTGGATATTCTTTCAGGTAGTTGATGATAGCCTCGTTGTTGGCTTCGGCATCAGCTCCCTTGAAGGTGCTCTTCCCGTCTTTGTAGTGGAGGTAGGTGTCGAGCATGCCTTCCATCTCAATGCCCATCACGTAGCTCCAGCGAGGTTTCTTCGGGCTGAAGTCGAGGTTGTATGGGTGGGGAGTGCGCTGCATCTCGCTGTGGGTGAGCCACTCTGAATAGGTCTGGTAAGGACGGTCTTCCTTGTTGAGAACCAGGGAACCGTTGATGATGAGGTTGTCGAACTTCACATCGCGGGTCTTGCCGGTCATCTTGACAGGCTGCTTGATGACACCATCGAACTTACAGTTCTTTACATGGATATCGTATACGTTTTCTATTTTGTTTCCACCGATGATGAGCACACCGTAGTTGCTCTTCTGGCAGGTAACATCTTCCATGCTCACGTTGCGCACGGTAGGTTCAAATCCGCGGTAGCAAGCCTCTTTTGGCTCATAGTCGAGGTTGATCTTGAGCACGGCTTCCTTGCACTGGCCTACGGTAACCTTGCGCATGTGGATGTTCTGGATGAGTCCGCCGCGGCAGTTGTTGGTTTTGATGCGGAGGATGCGCTCCAGATGAGGAGAGTCCATTTCGCAGTTTTCGGCGTATACATTCTCGCATCCGCCTGAAATCTCGGAACCGATGACTACGCCACCATGTCCGTCTTCCATCCGGCAGTTGCGGATGATGATGTTTCTGGATGGTTGGTTCCAGAGACGACCGTCGTTGTTTCGTCCGCTCTTGATGGCGATGCAGTCGTCGCCGGTGTGGAAGATACAGTTCTGGATGAGTACATTCTCGCATGCTTCAGGGTCGCATCCGTCTCCGTTAGGTCCTTCGTTCCATACGGTTACGCCGTCTACTGTGATGTTCTTGCAGAGCAGAGGGTGCATCACCCAGAAAGGTGAGTTGATCATCTTGACATCCTTGATGAGGATGCGCTCAGAGCGTACGAAGTTGACGAGCTGAGGGCGGAGACCCTGTCCCATGCCGAACTTGCGTTCGTCAAAAGGCACACCGTCTTCAGCCATCTTCAGCAGTCTGGCACGTGATCCCATCTTCTGGTGTTCCTTGGTTACGCCCTCCTTATATCCGAATCTGGCATTACCGTTCATTGGCCACCATGTATCGTTGTTACCACCTCCATCGATGGTACCTTTACCAGTGATGGCGATGTCAGTAACCTTGTAGGCATAGATGCATGGAGAATAGTTCCAGCATGCGATGCCCTCCCATGAGGTGCGTACCAGCGGATAGAGTTTCGGTTCGAAGGCAAACTGCAGTACGGCTCCTTCTTCGAGGTGGAGGTCAACGAAACTCTTCATCTCAATGGCTCCTGTGCGCCAGGTACCCTTCGGGATGACTACAGTACCGCCACCTTTTTTAGAAACGAGGGCGATGAGTTTGTTGATAGCTTTCTGGTTCTGTGCAGCCGAAGCGTTCTGCTTGGCTCCATAGGCAGAAATAGCATACTTCTTAGCTGCCTGCTTGATGCCTGGCAACTGAATGCTCTGTTCAATGCGCTGATATTCAGCGTCGTTCCATCCGTTGGCCCAAGTGCAGGATGGGATGAGAAGCAGAGCAACGAGTAAGGTCTTAAAGAATTTCTTCATTGTCTTTGTTCTAGTTTTATGATTATTTGTATTTATGAATTCGTTTGTATTGATCTGTTTTATTCGTTAGTCGGGTCTGACGTTTAACACATCGCTGCAAAGATACGAATTTTATTTGTAAAACAGGTGCTGGTAATGTTAAAATTAAATGTTTTTGGAAAAAAGTTTGGCGTTTTGAAAAAAAAATGTTACCTTTGCAACGATAATTAACATTATTAACGCAATAAATACTGGGTAGCCTATTGGATAGACATTTACTTAATGAATAAAATAAGATTAAGAAAATGAGTAAACTCAATGAAATGACAGACGAAGAGTTGGCCCTGGCTTATGTCGGGGGCGACAACAGAGCCTTTGACCTGTTGCTTTCCCGCAACGAGGTGAAACTTTTCTCTTATATCCTTTTCGTGGTTCACGATGAGGATCTGGCGAATGATATCTTCCAAGAGACATTCGTGAAGGCAATCAGTCGTTTACATGCTGGTCAGTATTCCAGTTCGGGCAAATTTATTTCGTGGTTAATGCGCATAGCGCATAATGTCATCATCGACGGTTATCGCAGTCAGTGTGTGTTCCGCATGGTAGAACAGGGGAACGATAATGATCTTTCCTGTCTGCGAGGCGAAGATTTTCAGGCAGACTGTGCTGAGCAGGAGATGGTACGCAAACAGGTGCTCCGTGATGTGAAGAAACTGGTAGACTTTCTGCCGGCTCCACAACGCGAAGTGGTTTATATGCGTTTTTATCAGCAGATGTCTTTCAAGGACATAGCCGAGTGTACCAATGTGAGCATCAATACGAGTCTGGGAAGAATGCGTTATGCGCTCCTTAACCTCCGCAAGATGGCTAAGGAGCACAATATCTATCTGAATCTTGATTAGTGGAGTTCTTTCAAGGCATGGATGGTAGCATAAGGGTCTGTGCTCTTGAATACATAACTTCCGCTTACCAGCACGTCTACTCCGGCTTTCACCAGTCTTGGAGCAGTTTCTGCCTGTACGCCACCATCTACCTCGATGAGTGCCTGGCTTCCGCTCTCTTTGATGAGCTGGCGCAGACGGCCTATCTTCTTGATGGTGTTCTCGATGAATTTCTGTCCGCCGAAGCCTGGGTTAACGCTCATCAAAAGTACCATGTCTACATCGCAGATGATGTCTTCCAGCACACATACCGGGGTAGAAGGGTTGAGGGTAACTCCTGCCTTCATGCCTGCTGCATGAATCTGCTGGATGGTGCGGTGCAGATGGGTGCAGGCCTCGTAGTGCACGTTCATCATCATGGCACCGAGCTTGGCAGTCTGCTCAATGTAATTTTCCGGGTGCTGAATCATGAAGTGGACATCGAGGGGCTTGGTGCACACCTTGCTCACGGCTTCTATTACAGGGAAGCCGAACGAGATGTTGGGCACGAAGACACCATCCATCACATCGAGGTGGAGCCAGTCGGCCTCACTCTTGTTAATCATCTCTATATCACTCTTCAGGTCAATGAAGTTGGCTGAGAGCAATGAAGGGGATACCATTGTTTTCATCTTTCTTCTTCTTTTAGTTAGGATAGCACACCTTTAGCTTCCCATTTTGCACCATGGTATGATAGGAGTAGGCTATCTGCTTGATGAAGTAGATGGTCTGAGCCGAAGGTCTCATTTTCTTTGGTGTAAATACTTGCTTCATAGGCGTGAATCTTTTTATTAGAATAATACTTCTTGTTATTTGTTTTTAGAACGGGCATGTCTTGAGGATGAGTTTTCCTCTTTCCGTAACCTGTTCTCTGAATAAATAACGGCGTATTGGGAAATTTATTACATTCCGGTGATTTTTTTTCTTTTTCTTTCTCCCTATATATAATAAGGTATAGTGGAGAAA
>ERZ894199.374-NODE-374-length-21712-cov-9.483677_pt1 | contig 21712 bp, 15 predicted proteins | sample MGYA00380285_ERZ894199 | MGnify/ENA primary metagenome ERZ894199 (study PRJEB32331, sample SAMN06328447) | human gut metagenome | biome: human gut microbiome; feature: stool | host: Homo sapiens | collected 2012-01-17 ... | reverse complement strand
ACAGAAAATAAAAAAGATAAAAATAATTATTGACTTTTCTTAGCAGGTTTCATTCGTAAGTTCAAAGAATACCAGGGAATCCCCCCAAAAAATACAGAAGTCGGAAGATGCCAGAATAAATAAAGCTATGTTGCAAAACTGTGAAGGCATTCGTATTGAAGTGCCTCCGATCCTGAAACGGCTGTTGATTTTTTTCATATTTTTTTCTTACCTTTCATATATTATCCTTAGTTTCATATTCTAAAGTATATCTTAAAAATGCCTTCTGCAAAGCATACCACAAAGTATGACATGTAGATTGCAGGAATGATTTTTATATGTGTTCTAATTGCAAAACAATCGCATCCTATTTTTGTCTTGTTTGTAAGACAAAAATAGGATATAATTGTTCTATATATTTTGGAGGTATGTTATGAATAGAGATAGTTTAAAACAAATCATGATTGACCAAAAAGAAATCTACCTTAATAATCCACTTATTCCCAGACATTACTATCTGGAAGAAAATGTCAATTACTGTTTTGTTGGCATTCGTAGAACCGGAAAATCCTATATGATGTATCAACAGATAAAACAATTGGAAGCAAATGGAATTCCATTATCACAAATCGTTTATGTTAACTTTGAAGATGAACGTCTTTTGGAAATGACCGCCGCTGACTTAAACCTTATTTTAGAAATCGGGTTAGAGATATCCAGAACTGACGTTAAACCATATTTATTCTTAGATGAAATCCAAAATATCACTGGATGGGAAAAATTTGTCCGTAGAATTGCTGATATGAAATATCGGATCAATATAACAGGCAGTAACAGTAAAATGTTAAGTAGTGAAATTGCATCTACTCTTGGCGGTCGCTTTGTGATTATGAATATTTATCCATATTCTTTCTCAGAATACCTGATTGCCAATCATATGAAAAAGAATTATCTGGATGTAATCAGCACCAAAGATAAAGCTGATGTGCAAAACCAATATAACCAATATGTAACATATGGAGCTTTCCCTGAATTAACGGAAATAAATAACAAAAGGGTTTTTTTGAATAGCATCTACCAGACCGTATATCTTGGTGATATCATAACAAGAAATAAAATTACCAATGACTTTGCTGTAAGATTGATTTTAAAAAAGATTGCCGAATCTATTACGAAACCTTTATCTTTCAGTAGACTGACTAATATATTAAAAAGTACAGGAACATCTATTGGCAAACAAACTGTAATCAATTATGTTGGCTACATGACAGACTCCTATTTGCTTTTTACTCTGCAAAACTATGCTGCAAAACTGGTAGAAAAAGAGACTTCTCCCAAATATTATTTCATGGATACAGGACTTCTTGGACTTATGTTACTAGACTGTAAATCTGCCCAACTGGAAAATCTTGTCGCCATCGAATTAATTCGGCGTTACGGAGTAGAAAATGTTTACTTCTTTGAAAATAATGTGGAAATCGACTTCTATGTTCCGTCAGAAAATCTGGCTATCCAGGTCAGTATGCAGATATTAGATAATATAGATACACGAGAACGTGAAACCCGAGCTTTCGTCAAATTAAATAATTTCATACCGGACTCCAAATGTATTCTGATTACAAATAGTGAAGAGGCTGTTCTTGACTGTGAAGGAATTCGTGTTGAAGTGATTCCGATTTGGAAATGGCTATTGATGAATGATTTGTAATGATTTTATAAAGTAAATGAACCAGCGAAAACAGAAAAAATCCACTTTTTCCATGAATATGGTAGATTGCACCTTCCAGATTACGGAGCCCGGCAATCGGATCTGCGCCCATAACCATCAGATGGGATGGATCCATATTCATACCGATCATTGGATCTACTGCACTACGAAGTTTCCATAATGTCTCCGGGTTATGTACCAGCTGGCATGTGAATTCTTCGATTGCGATCTGTTCTACGCCGTTCTTTTTACAATGTTCAACAAATGCTTTCCACCATGGAATAGCTACGTCTTCCCACTGGTAACGGACACTTTCTACCATGTAATCCGGCCATGATACGGTTGATGTGAACCAGTTTGGTGTCTTATCGCCAGGTGCTCCTGCCGGAAGTCCGGACATCATAACCAGCTTCTTGACACATAGCTTTCCTGCCAGTGTTGCCAAAGGAAAATCTTTCAATGAAATTGCGGATGCTCTTGAAGGAAGTCCTCTCGTCATCCAGAACTTCATCAATGAACTGGAATATGAAAAGGCACATTCGGAATTGAACTTATAAAAAGCCAGCAGGGACAGGAAAAAAACCACTTTCCCCGTCCCCCTAATAAACTTTTCTCTTTGCTGCCGGCAAGATGCCCATCTGCTCCCTGTATTTTGCGATCGTTCTTCTTGCCGCAACAATTCCCTCTTTTTTCATTAATTCTGACAATTTCTGATCACTCAATGGATGCTGTTTATCTTCCGATGCAATTAAAGTTTTTATTCTTTCTTCTACACAATCTTTACTGTCCCCATTTACCGTTTTACTGATAAAAAAGTATTTCAACGGAATTTCCCTGTTTTTAAAGCGCACGGATTTATTTGAAATTGCTCTGGATATGGTTGATTCGTGCATTCCAAGTTCTTCTGCAACTTCTTTCAGTGTAAATGGTTCCAGCCTGCCGTCCTTAAGGAAAAAATTTCTCTGATGTTCTGTAATGTTCGAAACAATAGAAAAAAGTGTCCTCTCCCGTGCATTCAATGTGTCTACCAGCAGACGGATTCTTTTCAGATATGGTTTTACAAACTCCGTCATCGTTTCATCCGTTGTCATATAATATTCCGGCCGCAACTGCAGTGCTTCATAATTATTCAGCATTTTTACAGTCAGACTTTCATTCTCTTTCAGGACCTCTACTTCACATTCCATATAGGATGCATCAGCGGCATACTCTGCTCCTGGTTTTGGATTTAGACATCTTATTATTTTTACACATTCTGTTATCTGTTCGAGTGTACTGTTTTCCAGCCTGCTGATTTCCGGCAATTTATTGTCAGCTAACAATTGAATATGATTCTTCACGATTTGAATACATTTCATTTTATATTTTGATTCTGATTCCTGCAGCTGAAGCACCATACATTCCTGCAGGTTTCTTGCAAATACCCCCGTCGGTTCCATCTGCTGCATACATCTGATAAAATCCTCTACTTGTTCTTCCGTATATTCCGGGAAAAATTTTATCACTTCATTTATACTTTCCTCCCGCAGATAGCCATTGCGGTCTAAAGAATAGATTAAAAATTCCGCAATATTTTCCGGGACTCTTTTTGAAAGAAATCCTGTCTGCTGCAGCAAATGGTCCTGTAACGATTCTTTTACGGCATTGTTTTCAATATCTGACAAATCCTCCTCAAAAGATACACCTTCTTTATTAAAAACGCGCCGGTCAAAATCAATCAATGGATTTTCCTGATATTCTTTCTCCAGATAATCCGTCAATTCTTCTTTATTAAATTTTAAAATATCCAGAAAAAAGCTTTGCTCTTGTGTCAGCTTCTGCTTTTGCTGCTGACCTTGTTTCATCGAAAGAATCATAAAGTTCCCCACTATAAACTCAAAGAATATATTTCCAAACTTCCATCTTCATTATCTGCGGCTGCATTTATCCTGAAATCCAATGATCCGACCGGATATATTCTGCTTGAGAATACATATCTGCCGTCGTTGATAAACACTTCAATTGTACTGTAATCCATATAAATCTGCATTTTCCGCATGATATCATCATAATAACTACAGGTACGGATCTGCCATCCGTCTTCTCTTTTTTGCTTTAACACTATATTATCTTTTTTCAAAGTAAGTTCGAGCAACGGTTCATTTTTATCAGCTATTTCAAAGCATAATTCTTCATATCGGCCGGTCAGCAATAATTCCAGCGGCTGATTTTCGATATTACAATTCCATGATGCTCCAGGTACCGTCTTTTCGAGAACTTTTGTACGTAATTTTTTCAACTCTTCAATCGGAGTCATGAGAAGACTGTTATCTGATGCTACTTTTAATTCCCTTGGCAATGTCAGTAAATGTCTCCATCCGTCTTCCATCTCTTTTCCCGGCGAATCCGGAATTGCAAACCATGCAAAAAGAATTTTACGGTCTCCACACTCCATCACCTGTGGTGCATAAAAATCAAATCCATGATCTAATTTTTTATACGAAGCATGACTGAACATCCCTTCTTCATAATTCATCTTTCCGGTCATATACCCACTTTCAAACGAAGCAGAAAATCCATTTTCTTTTTCCAATCCTTTTGGTGAAATGATCAAAACATCTGTATTTCCTATCTGCACAAAATTCGGACATTCCCACATATTTCCGATGGATCCGTCAGAATCTGCAAACACTCCGCAATACGTATACTCCTGCAGGTCCCGGCTTCTGTAATATACAACTTTTCCGCATTTATCTTCTGTCTCCCCACCGATAACTGCATAATAATTTCCATTCTTTTCCCATATTTTGGGATCACGGAACCTCATTGTCGTATCTGCCGGCGGGTTTTTTATTACCGGATTTCCGTCATATTTTTCAAAATGAATTCCATCTTTACTCACTGCAAGATTCTGTGTTTCTATATATCCGCTTTCCTGATTCACATGGCCTGTATATAACAGATACATCTTATCATCTTTGATCACTGCACTCCCGGTAAAGCATCCGTCTCTGTCATAACTTTGATCAGGGAGCAGTGCCGGCTGGCACTCCTCCCAATGTAACAAATCAGAGCTTATTTTATGTCCCCATCCAATATTTTCATTTATCAGATGCTCCGGATCTGCCTGATAAAACACATGATATACACCATTATATTCAACCAGTCCATTCGGATCATTCATCCATCCCTTTTCCGGTGTAATATGATAGATCGGTTTATTCATCGTCATCTCCACTTTCTTCTTCTGCAAGTATCTCTCTTAAAGTTTTCATTACCGCAGCTTCTTTTATCTGTGGAATTACCGTTTCCATACTGCTTCCGTCTTCCTGACAATTCACTGCTTCTACAAGTGCCGGCAGATTTACCCCGGTAATAATTTCCATCTTTCCGGCATAACCGGCTGCAAGCTTTGAAAATTCATTAAATGGGCTGCCAAACAGAAAATCAACCATTACAAGAACCTCTTCTGTATCCTGTTCATCTAACAGCCTCTTTGCCTCTTTCGAAAATTTACTGATTCCTTCTTCATCAAGGCAGAGTGCCGTTACATTTTCTGCCGGTCCCATAACAAATTCCAGTGATTTCTTCATTCCTTCAGCCATCGGACCATGACTTGCTACAATTATTTTATACATATCCAACCTTCCTTTTATGCTAGACTGTCTTTTAAGTAAGATTTCGGAGCACTTGGTACTAAAATTGTTGTAATCTCTACTCCTTTATCTAACAGTTCCTTAAATGCTTCTTTTTCTTCCGGTGTCACACTGATAGTAGGACGTAAATGTTCCGTATTTTCTCTTGCTGACATATTTCCAACATTTACAGTCTTTATATCTAATCCCTGATCGATCAGATATAAGATATCAAACGGAGATTTTACCACTACCAGAACTTTCTGTCCGGTATATTTTCCTGCTTTAATATTGGTTACTGCGGTTTCTCTTGTAATGATCGATGTACTGACATTCGGTGGTGCAGCCATACGAAGTACGGTTTTTAATGTTGGATTTGTTGCAACTTCATCATTAATTGCCATGATACGGGTTGCTCCAAGATCATTCGTCCACTGTGTTGCTACCTGCCCGTGAATAAGACGGTCATCGATTCTGATATGTATAATTCCTTCCATTATATTACCTTCCCTTTTTCTTTATTATTTTAAAATTCCAAATACTGCACATAAGATAGATGCAACAATGATCATTAAGATAATCCATACCGGTTTTACTTTCTTTCCGAGCATCCAGTATACAAGTGCTACAAGTGCTGCCGGAATTAACCCTGGCATGATCTGATCCAGGATCTCTGTACCTGTCATTTTCAGATCTCCCTGTTTAAAGGTAAGTGCAACATTTGCTTTTACAACTGTCGGCATCAGTGCACCAACTACAGTCAGTCCAAGTACAGCAACACACTCTTTTAAAACTTTCATCTTTGTTTCAATTGAATTTACAAGGCTTGTTCCGGAAGCTATACCAGCCTTAAATAACGGATATCCAAGTCCCTTTAAAATCCATGTTACAAGAATCCAGATGAAAATTCCAGCTACACTTCCGTTTAATGCCATATTAGCAGCAATTGCTCCAAATATTGTCCATGGTATTACAACAAATACACTGTCTCCCAGTCCTGAAAGAGGTCCCATAAGTCCTGTCTTGATTGCCATAACCGCATCCAGTGAGTTCTCTTTTCCCTGTCCTTCAATTCCCATGTTAACTCCCATAACATACGGATTCATATATGGACTGCAGTTGTAATACTGTAAATGTGTCTTTACTGATTTTTTCAATCCTTCCGGATTTCCTTTATAATTTTCTTTCAACCATGGCAACATGGAATATGTATATGCCATACTCATCATACGTTCATAGTTCAGCGATGCCCCTCCATTTAAAAACCAACGGAACAGAGATCTTTTCTGAGTCTTTGTTAAAACTGTCTTTTCTTTCTTACTCATCTTCATCCATACCTCCTGCTACAACCGGTGAAACAGCTTCTACGCTTTTGTTTTTATAAATGATCAGTGCAATAGCAAAACCAATCAGCGCAACTCCAAGAATCGGAATATCCAGATATACTGCTGCAACAAAACCTGCAATAAGATAGCCAAAGTAACTCTTAACAGGCAGATAGCGAAGTAAAAGTCCAATACCTACTGCCGGAAGCAGACCACCTGCGATTGACAGACCACTTGACAGCCAGTCCGGGATGTAATTGATGATTCCACCAACAAGCTTTGGCCCAAAAATAACTGTCAGCAATACCGGAATTCCTGATGTACACATCGTACACAATACTCCACAATAGTGCATTCTCTCAATTCCTTTGTAATTCTCAGCTTCAGCAAATTTTTCTGCTTTATTCTGGAAAAAGATATTGATAGACCATTTCAGCACATCCAACTGAACCATTAACATAGCAACCGGGATTGCCAGTGTGATTCCGATAGAAGCATCCTGCTTTGTCGAAATTGCAATATAACTACCAACCAAAGCAGCTGTCTGATAATCCGGTACAGAAGCCCCTCCGAAACTACTGATACCAAGAGTCATTAACTGAAGTGTTGCTCCAATATAAAGACCTGTCTTCAAATCTCCCATAATCAATCCTACGATCAGTCCGGCTGTGACCGGCTGTGACGTTCCGATCATTGTTCCGTTTTTGTCATAGTTGATAAAAAATCCATAAGCAATGATCAATAACATTTGCCATAATTGTACATGCATTTTCTCTTCCTCCTTAGATTCTATTTTGCATTCTACTCTATTACATGCAAGAAGCGTGCCAACTTTCTCTCAAATCAAAATATTAAAAATTTCCTTTATTTTCAAGGCTTTTCCTGATTTGTACGAAAAAAATAGTGTCTAATCATGCATTTGGACACTATTTTTTCTTTAGACACTATTCTATTTTTGAATGACAGACTGTAATATCTGATATAACAATAAATATTCCGCATCGGAGATTTCTATTTTATATTTCATCATAATGGATTTGAAAATATCTTTTGAAACCTCAATAAATTTTCTGCTCTCCTCATTGATTCCTTCTGTATCAATACTGTCTATTTTTCCCGATTCTTCTTTTACCAATACTCTTTCAATCATTATCGATGTATGTAAAAACAAATTAATCCGAAGGAAATTCGGCAATTGTACATGATAGTAGTTTTCATACCCGCGGATTACCTGATCCACTTCCTGCATAACTACTTCCGGATTCAGAAATCTCAGGCGGGATGCCACACCTTTTAATGTGAATAACTTAATAATATCATTTGTAAATTCCCTGACATTTTCTTTATTTAACATAAATTCCGGAAAGGACGGGTTTGTAAAACCATTTACCAGATCTTCCACATTCATTACCGGTACTACCGTACTGCTAAGCGGTGTTGTTGTAAAGACAACTATCGTATTATGGAAATCTTCTGCGGATCCTCTGTTCAGCTGTTTTTTCAATTCCGAATAATCCATCGTAAGAATATCAATTTCATCCGTATTGACATATCTGCTCAGAATTTCCTTAATTTCCACCGCAATTCCTTCTCCCGAAATGCAGGATACAATAATATTCGGCTTCTGGGACAGTCCTTTATAATATTGCATTTTCATATTAAATTGTGACATATCCATTTGTGTAATACGATAAATATCCGCTTTATCAAAGAGACTAAATCCAAGTTCCAGTGCAAATGCCGTTGAAACATTGTTAACGATCACCAGATCCCCGTCTACATTACAAGATATCTTATCATACATTCTTTCCAGTGATCCCATATCTACCAGAAGTACCAATCCCTCATTTGTCTCGATATCTCTTACATAATCATTCACTTTAACGATCAGCTCTTCCGTATGTACCTGTATTGGCATATCAAATGCTTCATAGACATAATCTCCGATCATTTCATTTGCCAGACTTGCCATACTTGATGCGTTGTGCTCTCCATGCATTAAGATCAATGCGTTGATCTTGGACTTTACCTTCACCTTGTCTGATAACCATACCGTTAATATCGTCTGCAGGAATTCCCTTACATTATCATTATAATCTTCCAGCACAGCATCCAGTATCCGGCTGATCATCACTTCATATTTCCGATATTTTTTCTTTTCATATCCACTGATCTTAAATGCTGCTCCAAAAAATGTCTCGTCAAACAACACTGCTATGACCATCTTATAAAATTCATCTATCTCCAACTCATTTAAGCGATATCCATAGCTTTTCAATATTTTATTGATGCTGTTTCTGCATTTTTCTTCATAGTGCCTGAATGGAGGAATCTCATAGAAATTATTTTCTTCAAGTCTTCTTGTAATGGTCTGTAAAAACAGCTCCAGTACTTCTTCTATTTTTGAGTAATTCATCCCCGGCACAAAACACCCGGTAATATTACTGAAAATCTGATAGGATGACATCCATTTTTTCTTTTCCGGACGGTTCCAGTAAAAATGAAAACTATCGGCTGATTCTTTTCCCGGTGTAGTGATTCTTAATTCTTCTTCTCTCTGCTGACTATATGCCTGTGCACACAAGACTTTTATCTTACTTTTTACAGCACCTATATTTCCTTCCTCGTGCAGATTCAACATTCTTCTGAAATACTCTGAATCCACGCATATATTCTTCTTTAAAATCTCTGCTTCATTCTGAAAGAAGGACGATACCAGCAGAAACCTTTCACCATATGACCGCTCCAGAAAATCCGGAATCCGGATTTCAAACGGAATCCTTCTTCTGAATGTTGCAAGCAATGTACTGTGAATATCTTCTGTTGTCGCAAACAATAACCGGACCTTTGCTGTCTGCCAGTTTTTGCTGTCGCCCAGCATTCTATATTTTTGCGAATCGATAAACAGAAATAGTTTTTCCTGATTTTCTGCTGACAGGTTGTGTACCTCATCCAGGAAAAGATAACCTCCATCCGCCTCTGCAAGCAGTCCCTGTTTTTCTTCATTTGCACCTGTAAAAGCACCCTTTACATGTCCAAATAATACAGATGACAATAACTCCGAGTTATTCGCATAGTCCGCACAGTTTAATACAACGAAAGGAGCATTTTTTTCTACTGCCCCGGATTCTACCGCATACTGATGAATCAATGATGCAAGATAACTTTTTCCTACTCCGCTCGCACCACATATGATCATCGTCAGTCCATTTACCGGATAGTTCACAGCTGCTTTACATTTTTCGATTACTTGTTCCATCGAACCGTTATAGCCTATAAATTTTGAAAATACAGATACTTCTTTCTGAGCAGCCGGTCTTTCATCTATCATATTATTACACTCTTCCGCTTTCTTTTCTGTATCTGTCGGAATTGAAAAATGTACCGGCCGGTTAGTTCCTTTTTGCAATTTTCCTTCTTTTTCCAGCAAGTTTAGATAATGTGATGCAACATTTCTTTTTGTTCCGAATATTTCCGCTATACTTTGAGCCGTTACACCATCTTCTTTTATATTTTTCCTGATATACTGATAGATTTCTTCTTTTGCTTCCATTTTATATCTTCCTTATTCTTCCTCCGCCAACTCCCCAAACTCCGTCTTCTCAAATTCCTGAATGGAAATATGTCTCTTATTCGGGTTCGCATACACGAAAGTCTTATCTACATTCTCCAGATAGTTCTGGATCTTATCGTTCGTCGCGCTGATGATCGCCTGGAAGCCAAGTCCGCGGATCAGCGAGATACAGCTTGCCACCTTCTCGGCATCCATCTTGGAGAACGCCTCGTCCAACACAACCAGACGCAGTGTCGGTGACCGGTGCATCTTCGGCGACAGATTGATCTTATAAAGCTGCGCAAAGCTTGCCAGAAGTGCCACGTACAGCGGGTTCTGTCCCTCTCCGCCGGAGTTCTTCTTGATCATCTTACTCAGTCCGATCGTCATCTCCTTATCGCCATGTACGATCTGCTGCATATCGAATGACAGATAGGTTCGGTAATCCGCATACTTATCCATGTTGCGTTTCGCCTCATCCATCTCGTCCTTCGTCGCATTCTCCGGCGGGATGAAGATGTTGATCAGCTCGTTCATCATCTCCCCATACTGGTTCTCATGCTCCATCGTGAACATATCAAGCTGGTTGTCCATCGTATCATCTAAGTCAGACGGACGGATCTGCAGGGAATCATCCATGAACATCTTATAATATTTTCCATCTGCACCCTTGTTCTTCGTGATCACGAACTGATACTTATCCTTACCGAAGTCCAGTTTACTGATGATCCGGTTCAGCTCATCCCTTCTCTGATAAGCCTCCAGGATCGCACTCCGGATCTTGAAGATGAAGTCATCTTTGAAATGCTCCACAGCCGCTTTCGCCTGTGTCTTCGCCGACTCCCTGTAAGTCTCCAGATGATCGCAGGACAGCGAATTCAAAAGCTTCTCATACGGCGCGTTGTCCCGGATAGAAGTTGAGAATGTACGGTTCGGATATTCTCTGATATAACTGCTTCTCTCTTCCACCAGCTTCCGGTAAGCGTCTTCCTCTTCTTCCCTGAGCGTATATACCCGCGAAACCATCTGACGTCTCAGATACTCATAATTCTCGGATTTTCTGCTCGCCAGATATTCCTGGAACTCCTTCTCGTAACGCTTATCTGCTACTTTTCTCTTCACGTCCTTCATCTGTTCTTCCGATTCGAGAACTTCTGCATTCAGACGTTCGATTTCTTTCTTGTTCTCCCAGATTGCTTCCTGCACCTTGGATACGGATTCTTTCTTCGCATCCTGTGCCGCCTGCACTTCTTTCTTCTTGCCTTCCCATGCAGCAACAGATTCATCCTTTAACTTCTGCATCTGTTCCAGAAGCTGAGCCTTTTTCTTTTCTTTGGAAATGATTGCCTTGCTGTCAGCCAGCCATCCAAGATAATCCTCTGCCGGCTGCTTCAACATCTCCATCTGCATTGCCTGGCGGATCTCTTCTAACAGCTCCTGTACCGGCATTCTCTCGCCATTTAACTTCTCACATTTTTCTTCCAGCTTGCGGATTCTCTGGCGCATACTCGTCTCACCGATGTAGGCTCTTCTGGTGTAATTCTCCGGATTCATGTGCTGCAGTTTGTAGCTCTGGTACAGCATACAATCCGGTGTCACACCGATCCTGCACTCACGCAGTTCATCCAGCGATTCGCATTTTTTTACATTTCCAAGGAAGAAATTAATGTATTCCTGCACATACGCTTCTTTCGCTTTTACTACTTCTGCCAGCGCCCCCGGCTGTACCTGATGCTTGTCCTTCGTAAGCTTCTCCGTATCCAGGACTGCTGCCCGGAAGAAACGTTTCGTATCCATCTCCTGGTAAATGTCCATCGCAGCCCTGGCATACTTTGGTTCCACGATCAGCTGCAATTTATTATTTCCAAGATAACCCTCCACTGCATTGTGCCATCTCTCGTCCTTCACATCCAGAAGGTCCGCAAGAATATGCACATTCACGAACTTGCCGCAGCGCTCGTGCAGGCGGTTACGCAGTTCGAATCTCGCCTCTTCCAGCTCTCTCGGATAAGCCTTCTTTCCCTGCTTCAGTTCTTTTAACTCTGCTCTTGCCTCTTTCTCTTCTTTCTTGATTCGGCGAAGGTCTGCATCCGCTTCCTGTCTCTGGTCTTCCAGCTCCTCCTGCAGATCTTTTAAGCCTTCCTGCAGGCGCACAAGCTCTTCTTCGGAAATGCTTCCGTCTGCGAATTTTTCGATATCCCAGATCACCTGATTTGGCGTAATGTCTTTCTCCGTCCATACCTTCAGATGCTCTGCAGTCTGCTCCCAGCGGACTTTTCCGTTATTCAGACGCTCCAGCGTCTCATTTAATGTATCCAGATCTGATTCCAGTCTTGCATACCCACTGTCTGCGATCCGCAGAATGATCTCTTCATACTCTTTCTGCAGGTCCTTTTCTTCCTGCTCCAGCACCTGTTGCTGCTTCTTCAGATCTTCGATGGCTTCCTGTCTTACCTTAATCCGGTCTCTGGCTTCCTGACTCTTCACCTCATGGTTCATAATCTCCAGACGGTCGATCTGATAAGAGCACACCTTCTCCTCATCGGATTTTTCTGCATACTGCTCATATTTTCCGCAGATCAGCTTCAGTCTTCTGATTTCCTCCATCGTCTCTTCGATCTTACTGCGCATGCGTCCATACTGCATGACACTTTCCTGCAGATCCTCAATATGGATATCCTGCTCCATACAGATATATTCCTTTACGAAATCTTCCAGTTTGATATTCATACGGAACGAGATCGCACGTTTGAATAGCTTTGGAAATTTTTCCATGTCCAGACCGCCAAGATAGATATCGTATAGCTGTCTCCGGAATCTTTCATTGCTCGGACCGCAGTAGAACTGTTCCGGCGTAAAGGAACGCTGCAGGTACTCACGCATTTCCGCAGTGGTAAGGCACCGGCCTTCCGAACGGTAATGATTCGGAAGTAATTCTCCCGTATGCCAGAAGAACAGGCGGCTTACGTCATTATTCGACGTATCCACGTCAAACACAACACCGACACACTGCTTATCCCTGGTATTCGTCTGTGTCAGCTCCAGCACGATCGTACTGGAAAAATTACGATTTCTTAAATACTGTGATTCATTATTTTCACTGATATTCACCATACCTCTTAAGTACTCGATCAGTGTACGGTCCGAATCATCTGCTGCCGCCTTGTTGAAAAATCCACGACCATCCGTATTGGCATACAGCACGATCTGGATCGCATCCAGAACCGTCGATTTACCACTTCCGGAATGTCCGGTGAAGAAGTTGATTCCTTCATTAAGCGTCAGTATCTTTTTATCTATGTAATGCCAGTTATTCAGGCATATCTTCGAGAGTGCTTTGAATGGCTGCTTCGTCTCCAATTTGATCCTCCTCACTGAATGTTGCTAATAATTCCCTGATGTCGTCTCCTAAAAGTACCGTATGGATACAAGGGTAGATGACCAGGCGGGTCGACTCGTTTAATTCTTCCAGAACATCAAGCGGCTCGATGATCTGATACTTCTTCAGAAGTGCGATCGTCCGTCTCATTTCCGTAATTGACGGAAGACTCTTCAATACATGAAATTCTCCCGCTTTTCCGTTTACTGCACCAAGTGTTGTCACCACATGGCTGCTCGACGATGCAGTCTGCATCTGCTCGTCATAGATAAGCTTCAGCACCAGTAAATAGATCGTCGCCAGACGCGGCAGCTTCTCACCCCATAACTGCTCTCCCTGGATATAGATCACACCCATATGTACATTTTCCCGCAGTGTGATCCCGGCCACCTCAAAATATGCTTTAAAAAATTCCAGATGCTTCGTACAGGTACGGTATTCTTTTGTATACTGCATCCTTCCCGCACGTTTATCAAATTTTCTTTCCAGGAGAAATGTCTGACGGTACAGTGTCTGGATGACCTCTGTGACCTCTTCTTTTTCTTCCTGAGTTAACTGTTCGTAGTAATCTATCATTTATTTTCAGAACTCCTTTTATCTGTTACACTCGCCGTTTCACAAACCTGAGTGCCGGATACCGGTATCCGTCCTTTTCCACCATCTCCGGTTCTTCTTCCAGCACCATATATCTGCTGTTCTTACGCGTACTGTAATCATAAGCAAGAATCAGTTTTTCAAATTCTTCCTCGTCAGCAATATTGATCTTCGACGCATCCATCACTTCATCTTCCATATTATTTTCGATGAATTCTTCAATCTGCTTCTTGCTGAACCGCATCTGTATCCGGTTCAGTCTTAAGATATCATCCTTATCCAGATCTCCCGTCGTCTCATCCGGAAGCAGCTGACTGATGAAGTCTTTTCTTGATTTTCTTCTCTTATATAAAGACTTCTCTGACAGGATCTCCAGAAGTGACAGATTCATGCGCTTTCCGGTCTCTGTGATGATCTCTTCCATCTGCTCTGGTTCTTCCGACATCTTATTCAGAAGCTGTACCACCAGGCCCTTCGTATCCGTCTCACCGCTTAACAGATAATTCATTCTGGTTACCGTTGCCCGGACATATTTCGTATGTTCTTTGTCCATATTGGCAATGCGGTGCTCGATATCATCAAATCCACGCTCGATCAGATCCAACAGATCCAACACATCATCCTGGTTATCTCCCAGCATCTTCGACCGTGCCTGTACCTTCATGATGAATGCTTCATCATCCCGGATCTCTCTCAGACATTTCTTAATATCCATCTTATAGATATAAAAGTTGTCCGATGTTTTCAGAATATGATACTTCTTCCATACGATTTCTTCCACATAACTGTCCAGATGTTCCCGCAGGATCCCACTGTAAGAATCCTGCTGCAAGAGCTTCGCAAAGAATTTATTCATATTATGAAGCATATCCTGCAGTGCCTTATTCAGCCGCCTCGTATTCACCAGAGCCGTCCTTAAGAGCCCGACACTTGCCCGCGGATCATTGCGGAACGCATACAGCGTTGCATACACATTCTGAATATAAATGTCCGTCTCCGATGCATCTTCCGAATTCAACTTTTCAAATGCATCGATCATCACCGCCGCATAATCCGGAATGACAATATTTGTCACCAGTGTATTATAATCCTCGATACGCTTCAGCCATCCTGCCCGCAGCAGCCAGTTTAAGATCCTCGAAGAAGGCGTCTCCAACATATCAAAGTCTGTATCATTTTCCTCCCGCTGTAGCTCAAAGCGCTTCTTCGCATTCATATCACTTAAGATCTGGATGCACACCTCTTTCGTCAGGAAATAGTTATTATATTCGTATTCTTCATTAATACATAAAAGTGCTTCAATATAAATATCCCGGTTGACCGAACGGAACAGACTCCAGAACGTATCCGGGATTTCATTCATTAACTGCATCTTGTTTTCCTCCAAATGATTCCTTACAATTCTACCATTTTTAGGGGAGTTTTTCTACTGCAAGTTATTTTCCAGAATTTTATGTACTCTTTATTTGTTTTTTACTTTCATAGCTGATATGATAAAATAAAAGACAATATAGAAATGAAGACGGAGGTAAAATTATGTCCGAAAATATAGAAAAAGCAGTACAGACCGAAGAATCATCTGAGACTAAAGGAACTGAAGCTACCGCACCTGCTGCCACTGACAATGTTGTGCTTTATCCTGTTTCTGATGAGGAGAAAACTGTATCTGCTGCGCAGGAAACTTCAGATACTGAAAGCAAAGCTACCGACGGTAAAACTGCCGATAACACTAACAAATTCAGTGACACCCAAAATACAAAAGAATCTTCACCAAAAGATGCGGAAGAAGAAGACGACGATGATCTGGAAGAGGATTTCTACGAACAACAGGAAAAATCCCGCTCCAAAGACGAGCATCCGTTCCGCGAATTTTTCTCCAATTTCCGTTCCAAACGCAAGATCGAGATGAACCGTGATGAACAGATTCTCTCCCGCATCAGCAATGAAGACCTGATGGAGTATCTCCGCATGGAACAGAAACGTATGGAACTTCTCCAGCAGGCAAAGGAAGTACGAGAGAAAAGATTCTGGACTACATTCCAGCTCGCCATCTGTCTGTTATCCGTTATCCTTGTTATTTATTTTCTGAAGGATAATCCGGTAATACTCGTGACGATCCTGTATACACTCGGAATCCTCGCCGCCCTCCGTATCTGGAGCAAAGCCCAGAATGGAAAGGACAGCAAAGGCAGCAAAGATAAAACCGATGCTTAATCCCCAAAAGTTATCCACAATCAACCAATATCCTGTGGATAAATCTTTTTCTGCCGCAGTTTAATGTAGACAACTTCCCGGAACAAAGCATAGAACACTGACATCAGCGGAATAAAGATCAACATTCCAACGATACCCATCAGGCTTCCGCCTATACTTACCGCAGCCAGCACCCAGATAGACGGAAGGCCGACCGAATTGCCCACCACATGCGGATAGATCAGATTGCCCTCTATCTGCTGGAGTACCAGGAACAGTACGATAAATATCAATGCCTGGACCGGACTCACCATAAATATCAGAAACGCACCGACCGCACAGCCGATGAATGCTCCAAAGATCGGGATCAATGCGGTAAATGCGATCACAATTCCTGTAAGAAGTGCATACGGAAGCCTAAGCAGCGTCATCGCAATCACGAACATGGATCCCAGGATCAGAGCCTCTACACACTGTCCCGTCAGAAAACTGGAGAATGTCTTATATGTCAATGCAAGAACCTCCAGCGCAGCCTCTGCTCTTCCCTTTCTGACAAATGCAAATAACACTTTTTTCGCCTGTCTTCCCAACTTTTCTTTCTGCAGCAAAATATACATTGCAAATACAAAAGCGATAAAGAATGTTCCAACGGCACCAATGATATTTTTCGCCGTATTGATCGTGGATTCCAGCATACTTCCGGCTCCGTTCTTCAGGAACTCCATCGCAGCCTCCATCACCTTGTTCCAGTCAAATTCCAGATTGTTGACTACATTCATGATCTCCTTATTATTATGAAACCAATGATCTGCCCACTCCTGCAGCTGCGGGATAAAATCCTGGATACTCTTGCCGAGACTGGCAAATGTCCCGGCAAGCTGCGGAATCAGCCCGAACATGATAATTGCAAGAAGCCCGATCACACCGGAAAGAACGATCAGAAGACTGATCCCTCTTGCATATTTTCTTTTATATTTTTCAGGAAGCTTTCTCTCTGTGAATAATTTTCTTTCCACAAAATTCATCGGAACGCTTAAGACGAATGCAATCGCACCGCCAAGCAGAAATGGATATAAAATATTCAATACGAATCTAAACGCATCCATCACAACATCATATTTCCACAGACAGACGATCAATAATGCCGTAAATACGATCAGTCCCCTGATCTGTTTTACCGTTTCTTTTCTCAATTCCATTCTCTGTTTCTATCTCTCTTTCAAATATTTCATTCCCTGGATCACAGGAAGATTCAACAATGCAAGCCCGTATACTGTCATCAGCTGCTTCAGGCTCAACGTAACTACTTTGAACATTCCGTGCAATCCCGGAATCATAAGAACACTTGTGATCAGGATCATACCCAGGACAAATGCTCCGATCAGATACTTATTATTAAAGAATCTCTTTGTAAATATTACCGGTTTATCATCCTTACAGTTAAATCCATGCACCAGACGGCTCATGCATAAGGTTCCGAATGCCATCGTACTTGCAAGAGCTGCATTCTGGCTTGTGTATCCGATCAGGAATGCAGCCATCGTCATTACGCCGATGCTCACTCCTTCCGTTGCGATACTCAGCAGATATGGCTTTGTAAGGATTGACTCGCTCATTGGCCGTGGTCTCTGCTCCATAACCGCTTTGGAATGTGGTTCTACTCCCAGTGCAATTGCCGGCAGACTGTCTGTCAGCAGATTGATGAACAGCAGATGCACCGGTGCAAATGGAACCGGCAGTCCGGCAACGGATGCACATAATACAACCAGAATTGCCCCGAAGTTACCGGACAACAGGAATTGAATCGCATTTTTAATATGCTGATACAGATTTCTTCCATTTTCCACAGCTTTTACAATGGTTGCGAAATTGTCATCCGTCAGGACCATCGCTGCCGCATCCTTGGCAACCTCACTTCCGGTCACTCCCATCGCAACACCGATATCGGCCTGTTTCAACGCCGGTGCATCATTCACACCGTCACCTGTCATTGCTACGATATTCCCCTTTTCCTGCCATGCACGGACAATTCTGATCTTATGTTCCGGCGAAACCCTCGCATACACAGAGATTCCTTCTACAAAATCCTGCAGCTCCTCGTCCGACATATCTTCAATTACGGCTCCCTCACAGGCCTCCGATTCTTCTTTTAAGATGCCGATTCTCTTTGCAATAGCCGCTGCAGTAATCTTATGGTCACCGGTGATCATGATCGGACGGATTCCCGCACGTCTGCACTCTTCCACCGCAAGTCTCGATTCTTCTCTCGGCGGATCCATCATTGCGATCAGACCGATAAATATCAGCTGGTCCTCATCCTCCGTACCGATCTCTTTCTCTTCCTGCATCTGCTTATATGCAAATGCAAGAACCCTTAAGCCTTCTCTGGAAAATTGCATGTTCTGGACGGCAATGTCCTCCCGGTCGGAATCTGTCATCCTCCTTACAGTATTCCCAACCCGTATTCTGTCCATACGCTCCAACAGGACATCTACCGCACCTTTTACGATCATCATATGTCCTTCCTGAAGGAGTGCATCATTCATATTGTGAGCAGTCGACATCAGTTTCCGGTCACTGTCAAACGGCACTTCCGACAATCTCGGGTATCTCTCCCTTACCTGCATCGCATCAATACCAAGATTCGTTCCAAGATTGATGAGCGCCGTCTCTGTCGGATCACCGATCTCCTGTCCGTCCGTATTCGTAGAATCATTACACAGGATACTGAATCTTAAAAGTAATTTTTCATTTTCATTCTTCAGATCAATCTTTCCTGCCGGAATCCTCTTTCCATTTACATAATAATCCTCGACCGTCATCTTATTCTGCGTAAGCGTTCCTGTCTTATCCGAACAGACAATCGATACACTTCCCAGACCTTCCACTGACTGCAGCTTACGTATGATTGCATGTTCCTTTGCCATCTTCTGCGTACCGAAGGATAACACGATCGTAACGATCGAGCTTAAAGCCTCCGGTATTGCCGCAACTGCAAGTGCAACAGCGAACATAAATGCAGAACCCCACGATTCACCCTGAAATACATTCACTCCGAATATCACTACAGAAAATGCCAGGATCAGCACCGATAATTTCTTTCCGAAATCATCCAGATTCACCTGCAGCGGTGTTCTCTTTTCCGAAGTATTCTTCATAAGATCTGCAATCTTTCCGACTTCTGTCTTCATACCGATCGCAGTTACTTCATATCTTCCTCTTCCATATGTGACAAAGCTTCCGGAGAATACCCGGTTCGTCTGATCTCCCAGTGCCGCAGCTTCTTCCACTTCATCCAGATTCTTCTCTATGGAAATGCTTTCTCCCGTCAGAGCACTTTCATCTACTTTCAGACTTGCACATTCGATCAGCTTTCCGTCTGCCGGGATACAGTCTCCTGCTTCGAGGATCACTTCATCACCGATCGTGACTTCCCTGGACGGGATCTGGATCACGCTGCCATCACGCACAACCTTGGCTTCCGGTGCCGATAACTGCTTTAAACTGTCCAGTGACTGCTCCGCCTTTACCGTCTGTATCGTTCCCAGAACCGCGTTCATCGTAATCACAACGAAGATAACAATTGCGCTCTCCGCATCTCCGAGAATTCCTGATATGACCGCCGACACGATCAATATAATAACCAGAAAATCTTTGAATTGTTCCAAAAATATCCGGAGTACACTTTTCTTTTTTCCTTCCGTCAATTCATTAAATCCATATTTTTCCTGATTCTTCTTTGCCTGTTCACTTGTTAACATCTTATTCTCCTTTCTGTTGTGCCAAGTTATATAAAACCGTTGTGCAAAATAAAGCGTAAATCTTAATAATAAAAAAAGAGACCTTTATTGCACAAAAACTATGCAATAAAAGTCTCACCATTTCATTACGATACGGATGACCTGTCTGTCATCGTACTGACGTCATCGTAAACATCTATCCTTAAAAATAAATAGATGCCGATTACTCCCTTTTATTAAAATATAATATAAACATTTTTCTGACTTCTGTCAATCTTTTATTAAAATATAATATAAACATTTTTCTGACTTCTGTCAATCATTTTTAGCAAAAAAAAGAAGCAGTACTTATATACTACTTCACTCTCATTCCATGAGCGTGCGGGGATTCGAACCCCGGACAACTTGATTAAAAGTCAAGTGCTCTACCACCTGAGCTACACGCCCTTAAACACTCGCAGAAGTAATAATATCATAAGTCTTATATAAATGCAAGCACTTTTTTCAGATTTTAATTTTAAAATGCATCTCGCCGTATCGCTACAGGCGATTCTAAATGGCGAGACACAATCTTATTTTTTCAAATCATAGAACTTTCCGCTCAGATTTTTCACCTTTACATAAGAAACATGATCTATAAACATTCTCGAAGTAAATACCGTTTTCCCATGATCGCAGAAAATCTCGATACTGGAATGATCTACCATAACCCGGACAGTCTGTTTCTTCTCTAACTGTTTTGCATAACGGATCGTTCCAAACTTCTCCGCATACACTTCTGTCATACCACTTCTGTCCAGACAATATTCTTCCCCATCTGCGCTTAAAATCAAACAGTTACCATCTTTATTTCCTATCTCTATAGAAAACGCACCTTCTGTATTTCCTTCAAGCTCAAAAGAACATTCTTCAACCTTTATATGCTCTGCAATGCTTCTTTCATTTGCACGAAGCTGCTTTAGCTCTTCTACCGGCTGCTGGATCAACCTATCTTTCTCTATCCAAATTTCTCTTGGAAGTGTTAACATGTGAGCCCAATTATTCTTATCAGTTGGATATTCGCTCTTAGAATTTCCAAGCCATCCAAATAAAATTCTTCGATGTTTTTCATCCTCATACGATTGAGGCGCATAGAAATCAAATCCCTTATCAAGTTCATACATTTCTGAAAATTGAAATTCTTTTCGTTCTGTATCCAATGGTTTTCCTATCATGTAAACTACGGAGAACACATTTTTATAATCATATTTATTCTCACTTGAAATTCCCATTGGAGAACAGAACAGCACTCCTTTTTGATTCTCTTCATAATAATTTGGACATTCCAACATGTAACCTAACATTGCTTCCTGTCCATTCTGAAGTAATCTCACTCTTCCGGCGTACTCATATGAATCTGCCTGCTTACCTCTGTACAACATCAGAATTCCTTCATGTTCTTTACTTTCTGCTCCTGTCAGCATCCAGTATTCACTGTCCCTTTTCCAGACATATGGATCACGGTAATTCATTGTCGTCTGATCCGGATCCATTTCTACAATCTTTTTCCGGTCTGTCAGTTTCTCACCATCAAATCTGGCATAACAGGTACATGGGATCATCTCTTCATTTTCAATTCCTGTATAGA
>ERZ894199.370-NODE-370-length-22006-cov-21.561387_pt1 | contig 22006 bp, 18 predicted proteins | sample MGYA00380285_ERZ894199 | MGnify/ENA primary metagenome ERZ894199 (study PRJEB32331, sample SAMN06328447) | human gut metagenome | biome: human gut microbiome; feature: stool | host: Homo sapiens | collected 2012-01-17 ... | reverse complement strand
CTCGTTAATAAAGCAAAAAATATAGAGTAGGGGCTCGCTACTCTTAGAGTTATGAGGGATAAGTCATAGATTAGCGCAGAGAGAAACGCTATGGAGGGTGATTCTGGTGCTGCGTTTTGCTGACACTGACACTGACAGTTTTTGTTTCTGCTAGCTGCTCTAATAGGTAAAAGAATGTTAATATAATATTTTATATTTATATATATATATAAATATAACTTTTCTTCTTACTCTTATACTACCCTCGGAAAAAATAACTGTCAGTGTCAGTGTCAGAAAATGATAGAAAAAATGTGTTCATTTGTTTGGTCATTCAAAAAAATATATATACCTTTGCTCTACATTTTCGCTTTAAGCGGGAATTGTATTAACAACGATATATTTTTAGATAAAGGATGAGGCCCTGCAGCTTTGTTTCCCGAGCCCAAGCTCAACAAACTTGAACCCCGAACCGGAACCGCATCTTATACTTTACCCTAAAAACCAAATTTAAACAAAAATTATATTTATGAGAGAAGTATTCGAAGGGGACCATAGCCTTAATTATGGAGCTGATGATGAACATTACATTGTTTATCCTAAGGAGAAAACTCTTTTTGAGTTTGCGAAGCAGCTAAATGCAACTGCAGAGCAGAAAGAGAAGGGGGAGGATGAAAAAGGGGAAAAACAGATTTCTGTTAGCACCTACCTCGGTATGATTGATGACGTTAGCCAGAAGCTGAAGATTGGATTCGAACAGTATATAATGGCGAAGGAAGAAGAGATTCGTAAGCTAAATGAGAAGCTAGCTTCAAAGCAGCGTATCTCTGATAGTCTTATATCGGAAAATCAGCAGCTGGTTCAGAATCTGGATGAGGCTAAGAAGGAAAATAAGCAGCTGGCTCGGAAGCTGGATAAAGTTCAATCGGAAAAACAGCAGCTGGCTCAGGGTCAGGGAGAAGCTATGGCGGAATGCAGCATGCTGGAATATAAACTGGAAGAGACTCAGGCGGAAAACCAGAAACTCAGTAAGAAACTTGATGAAGCAAGAGATGAAATCAGCTGTAAGGATATCACCATTCGTCGCATGAAGAAAGATGCAGAACGTAAAGATACAGCCATGCAGGCTGATACATCTGAGGTGAAAGAAAAATTTGCCAGGGAAATGATTGACTCCGGTATCAGATTTGTTAAAGATATGAAGACTGCGATAGATGATTCGCAGACTTTTAAATGTATGGGGCTGTTAAACCATATGACAGATGATTGCTTTGGCAAACATGAACCTATACATCGCGAACTGAAGGATATGATTCAAGGAATTTTTGGCAGTCGTGAACAAGTTGCAAAGGAGCAGAATGAACCTAGGCCTAACAATATTAGGGTAGAAAAAGGAGGGGTGTACAATGCTGAGGTTCATCATCAGGATATTCATCATGAGGTGGACCAGCCGGATTTTCTGCCTAAGGGGTACCATCCGCTTTCTCTGCCTGAGGTAGATTTGAAGGATTCTCTGTCTAGATATAAACGCAAAAGATTAGGATTAGAAGGAGATGATTATGAGTGGAGATAAGATTATTATATGCCCTGGGGCTTTTTACAACGAGCATGTTGAACAGCAGAATATCTTTGGCGTGGTGAATGTATATCCTCCGAAAGATGGAGAGAGAGGCGGACAGACGGTTTCTTCTGTACAGCTGATTGACTGTTCGGAGGATGAGGACCTCGAGACTGAAGATGTTGCTGAAGCTGACTTCGAGGCGGATGTTGACTTTGAAGCTGCTGCTGATGATGAGCGAAAAGTAGAAAAGGATGCGGCTGCTGGCATCAGCCGGAAGGAAACCGGTAGGGGCAGAAAGAGCGAGTATCTCTTTGCCCGTGATGAAAACTACTGCGTCAAGGACGAGGCGGAAACCCGCAAACAGGCTGAGCTCTTCCGCACATTCCTAGAGCAGAATGACTGGGCAGGGCTGCGTACCAGTTCTAGAAGAAGTTCGCCCCTGAACATCGCCATCTTCTCCTTCCTTGAACATTGGAAAGAAAATGGGGTAATTCCCCGCAAGCGAGCGGTAGGAGTGAACACCATCTTCAGGTTCCTGACCAAAGACTGCCAAATCAAGAAGGATGCAATAGAGAAGTCGTTCAATAACGCCTTCTGTAACAAGCCCCCGAAAAAGAATTCCGATATGGAGAAGCTGGTGGATGCTTTTTTTGAAGAGAATATGTAGGATTAATGACTGAAAAGAGAAAAAACGTAGGCAGAAATAATTAATCCTATTTTGCCTATTTGTCCTAAAGGTGAAAAAGCCGTATCTTTGCCCCGTAATCAGATGACAAGTCTGGTTGCGGGGCATTTTTTTTGTCCTTAAATATGATTTATTAATTTTTAATTTTTAAGTTTATGAAAAAGATGAAAGTAGTCAAGCTTCTTGACGTTCAGAGTGGTGTAAGCCAGCAGACAGGTAATCCTTGGAAATCTCGCGAGGTAGTGGTGGAATCAATGGAGAATGCGGTTCATCCCGACCGGTATGTGGCGCGGCTCTTTGGCGATGCGGTAGACAAGTTTACGGCTAAGGAAGGCGATGTACTGGGCATCGGGCTCCGCCACAGCGTGAGGGAGTATAACGGCAGATATTATGGCGAGACGCATATCTCGGAGTTTGAGCAAGTGCAGCCATTCTGATGTTAGTTAATAGTTGACAGTTAATAGTTTATAGAGTTTTGCTTATTATAAAAAAATAAAGAATTATGTATATTAAGATTCAGATTTCAGATGCTTTGTATCAGGCTCTCCTGACGCAGGGCAAACGCAAGAAGGGCTCTATCGCCCTGGTCAGCCCCAAGGAGGGTAATTTCAACGCATTCGCCAGCAATAGCGAAACGCGGAAACAACGCAAGTTTATACGGCTGGCTCATGGAAGTGCCAGCGTGGGCGATGAGGATGTGAGAATGCATCTGCGTATCAGCCGCAGAGAAGCCGAGGTTATGCCGGCTCAGGTTATCTGCAAAGAGAGTGAGATTGCCGGTGAGTTTGTAACGAAAAATTGCTAGTCTATGAGTTTTGGAATATCCGAAAGTGTAAGGAGCAGGGCGGTACAGGTTTGTACGCCCCAGCTCTTTCATCAGGCAGCCCAGAGCGGTGTGGTGGTGAAGACTTGCGCCGAGATAGAAGACGCACTTGAGAGCCTGCGCAGAGGCGAGATGAGCAAGGATGATTATGTGGCGCTGAAGACGAAGCTGAAGGCTAAACTCCCGATTCTCACTCCGCATGCTACCTTCAAGAACGGCCGACGACTGAATGCGGATGCCATCCCCAGCGGGCTTTCTATCTACGACAAAGACCATATTCCCGACCCGAGAGGGTGGTGGAAGACGAAGAGCCAGGAGCTGAAGAAGAATAAGCCTGAGGTGCTGGAATGCATCCTGCTGGTTCATGTTACGCCTTCGCTCGAAGGGCTGAGGCTTGTCTTCGTTATCCCGGGGGGAATGAACCTGGCTGATGCGCAGAAATGGATGTCGGAGCAGCTGGAGGATAAGGATTATGATTCTTGCGTGAAGGACCTGGCACGGCCTTCGTTCATCGTGCCCGAGGACTATATCCTCTTTATTAATGAAGAGGAGCTGTTTAAGGATAGAGAGGCTGCAACCCCGAGCGAGAAGCTGAAAAAAGACGGAGAGCTGAAGGGGAACGGAGAACTGAAGGGGGACGGGGCTTGGAAAGCCCCGGAACGGGGGCTGCCTGACGGGAGACCGGAGGGAGCTGCTGAAGGAGACGGAGCTGGTGCTGAAGGCAAGCAGGCTGACGGCGGAGCTGCTGAAGGAGGCGGAGCTGGCGCTGAAGGCAAGCAGGCTGACGGCAATGGTGCTCCTACCAGCTACCCCAAGGAATACCAGGGGGTGCCTTATCCGGTTATCATAGAGAAGCTGATAGAGCTGTTGGGAGGAGAGCCGCAACATGGCTCCAGAAACTCGTTTATCTTTACATTAAGCTGCTATCTCCGCTATCTCTGCGATGATAATGCGGAATGGATCAAGCAGGTGATTCCAACCTTTGGCGAAGACCGGAAGAGGGCGTTCATAACCGTGGAGAGTGCCTGCAACAGAAAGCAGAGCTTCCGAATGCCCAGCATCGTGAGCAAGGCCGTAGAACTGGTAAGAAATGAAGAGATGAATACGCTTTCTGCCAACTATGATGACAGCGATTTCGGCGATATCAACAATCCGGAATCTTACTTCTATCATATTCATCAGATGCCGGAAAAATTGCCCAAACTCATCAGACTCCTGATTTCGAAAACACCGGGGATTTACCGTCCAGCCGTATCGCAGGCCATCTTCCCGCCACTGGCATCGCATCTCTGCGAAACCCGATTCCGCTATCTCGATAATGTAGAGCATGAGGCTACAATTTCTTCTATCTTGTGTGCCCCTACAGGAAGCGGAAAGGAAGCCATCACGCAACCTATCAACCACATCATGGCTGACATCAGAAAGCGGGATGCTGAACAGAGAGAAAGAGAGCGACTGTGGAAAGATGAATGCAACCGCAAAGGCTCGAACAAAGACAAGAGAGAAAGACCGCAAGGACTTGTTATACAAGAGGTTAATATTGATATGACGAACCCTGCCTTTGTGCTCAGAATGAAGGAGGCTGAGAACCATTTCCTCTATTCAAAACTGAACGAGCTGAACCTCTTCGATGCGCTGAAGGGCAAGACCAACCAGCACTTCCGCATCATGGAGCTTGCCTTCGATCTGGGTAATTACGGACAGGACAGAGTGGGCACACAGAGCGTTACCGAAACCATCAAGGTGCGCTTCAACTGGAATGCCTGCTGCACCCCGAAAAAGTGTCGCGAATATTTCAAAAGGGTGGTAACGGATGGTCCTATCAGCCGTATCTCGTTCAGCACCATCGAGCGCCGTCCATGCGGTTCGGAGCTTCCGGTATACGGCACTTATGATGCAGCCTTCGATGAACAGCTGAAGCCCTATATCGACAATCTGGTGAAGGCTAGAGGACTGGTAGACTGCCCTGGAGCCCGCAAGCTGGCTCAGACGCTTCTGGATGAAAATGCCCAGTTTGCCCGTCTGTCGCAGGATGTGGTATTCGAGAATCTCTCGTTCAGAGCCAATGTCATCGCCTATCTGAAGGCATGCGTGCTGTATGTGGCAAACGGCATGAAATGGGAGAAATCCATCGCAGATTTCGTGCGCTGGAGCGAGCGTTATGACCTCTACTGTAAGTTGAAATTATTTGGACAGATGATTTACGATGCAGACAGAGAGCAGGATAGCGTGCCTAAGACAGCACCGAGGGGTCCGAAGAATATGCTTGAGATGCTGCCCGAACAGTTCTCGCTCAAGGATTATGCCAATCTGCGCAGGGAGCAGGGTTTCGACGACAACCGCAAGCGTACGATGGATGCTGTTTACCAGTGGGTATCGCGCGGATATGTGGTGAAGCTGCTTAAAGATGAAACTGCTGACACTGACACTGACAGTTTAATTTTCCGCAAGGTGCATTACAACAGAAGTTATCTTCTCAATAAAGAATAAGCTTATGGAAATAATAGTAAAGCGAATAGCCAAGAAGAAGACCTATACGATAGGTCATCTTTATCTTCTGAAAGAGGAGGAGGTAGAGAGCCGCCAAAGTTTCAGCAAGCGTCTGGAAGACAAACGTGAATTTCGCGATACCTTCGACCGCTCGTTGCTGGATAAGGAGCATTATTTCTGCGATACGCTGGAGCCTACCTGGCGCAATCTGCTGGGCATCACGCTGAGCCCTACAGAAGTGGATGCCCGTTCGGGCAGGGTGAGCGGCAAGATAGCGCGCAAGGTTCGGGGCAAGACGGCGATACCCGAGGGCACTTATCCGCTGCTTGTTACCCCGTCGCCCAGGTTTAAGTGTTTTCTGCCTCTCGTTCAGGGAGTGCCCGGTTTCGAGGGCATCCGCATCCATGCAGGCAATTATCCTGACGACACGCAAGGCTGCATCCTGGTGGGCGAGAACAAGTTCAGGGGAATGGTAGTGAACTCCCGCATCTGGCTCAACCGCCTCATCAGCCGCATCGCCGAGGCAAGGGAGCAGGGGGAATCTGTATGGATTACGGTTATCTGAAAATAAAAAAGAGGGTGAGTCATCTGGTTATGACACACCCTCTTTTTGGCTTTTATTTCTTTTTCTTCTTCTTCTTCTTTTTGATGCCGAAGAAATCGCGCCAGCCGTTGAAGTCTTTCTTCATGATGAGACCGAGACCCTGCGTGTTCAGACTGTTGCGCGTAAAATAGCGGTCGTTGGTCTGATTGTACATGCGTATGGCGAGGTTGCCGTTAGGGAAGATGAGGTAGCGGAGGTCAAAATCACCGATGAAACTCTGCGTGGCATTCTGATTGTCGCGATAACCGAACTGGCCATTGAAGAGTAACCGGTTGTTGAGCAGCTTGCCACTCAGAATGCCCTCATATTCGGCATTGTTGAAACCTTCATCGCCCGTGGATATGTTGGCACCGAAATTCCAGTTGTTGCTCTTCACCACGTTGGAAAGTACGGTGTTCAGCTGCTGCGAGATGGTGCCGCTCAGCAGGCTCTGCATCGCCAGCGAAGTCTGACTCTGCTGTTCGCCGTCCTCGCTCACCTGGTTGTTGTTGGTCTGGGCGTAGAACCGGCCGATGCCCAAGAGATAGAGCACCTGCTGGTTCATCTCTTCCTGCGAATTGATGATAGAGTAGATCATCTGCTTCGCATCGCTGTTAACCGTAGGCAGGTCCATCGAGAAATCTACCTTAGGCGATTGAGGCGTGCCGGTGATGTCCATCAGGCAGTCTACGCGGATGTTGTTGCCCGAGAACGAACGGCCTATGCGCAGGTCGCTCAGCGGTACTCCGTTTACGGTATATTTAGCCCGCAGATTGAGTGGGGCGTTGTATGGGTTGCCACCGAAGGCGATGGTGCCGCCCGGCATAAACTCGAACTCCTTCTTGATGAGATTCTGGATGGTGAGCTTGTAGGTGCCGTGGTCTACCACATAGTTGCCAAACATGTCGAACGATCCCTTGTTGAAGTAGTTGGCGCGAATTACGCCATCTCCGTTCAGGGTGATGTAATCGCCCGACTGCTCGTCCATGATCAGCTTGAGCGTGAGGTTCTGGTTGGTGTTTACGAGGAAGTTGATGCGCATATCCGATTCGAAATCGATGTCATCCTCTCTCTGTTTCGTGGTTGGAGCCCCGTTCAGGCTGTCCATGATATCCGGCACAATCTCATGCCAGTGGATAAAGCTCTTGTCGCTGATGGCGTCCGGACTTGCCACATTATATACAAAGATGCTGCCCGGTTCGGGTTCGGCGTTGATATCGATGACGGTTTCGCCGCTCTTGCCGTGGATGCCTACCTCGCCCGTGGCATAGATGGTGCCATAGAAGGTGTTGTCGCCAAACTCGCGGGTATCGAAGCCCAGGAAGTTGTGCGCCTTGATATCGAGGTCGTAGCTCAGCCTGGTGAGGTGCTTGTGGTGGATGCCTCCGCTCAGGATGGCTATGTTGCGGTTGCGGTCGAAGATGGTATCATTCTCTATGAGGATATCATCTGGGATAGCGTGGGCATGGAGCGCATCGAAGGTATAATCGGTGTTGAGCTGCTTGAGGTGCACCTTGCCGTGGGCGGTAAGGTCGCCCACAAGATTGATGTTTTTCAAATCGCCCACCACATTGAGATGGCCATCGCCCCAGGCTTCTACCTGGTTCATGAAACTGCCGCAGAAATTCTCAAGGAATTTCATGCTGGTGCCCTGGGCATCGATACCCAGGTCAATATAGTTGCGCTTAGGCGAGACGTATCCGTTGATGAGCGTCTGATGCTCCGGACCATCATCGGCAACTGCATGAATATCAATCTGTTCGAGCTCCTTGTTGAAGTTGACGCCAGCATGGAGTACACCGAGCGGTCCGTTTTCGAAGGTAAACTCCTTCACGTCTAGCTGGGCGTAGGCATCAGGGTCGTTGAAGAGGCTCTTGATGATAGCCTTGCCCGAAGCCTTGCCGGTGAAATCTACCGAATGGAAATTGACGAGGTTCAGCACGTATGCTACATCTACATCTTTCAGGTCGGCTACGATAGAATCGGTCTTCTCGGGTGTAGCAAGACCGGATACGATGACGTGCTGCTGGTCGTGGCTCACGGCGAAATGGTCTACCAGCAGGCGGTTCTTGCTGTAGATGATGTCGGCAGGATGAACCTCCCACGGCGTGCCGTCGATTCTGATTTCAGACGGGTGTATGGTTACGTGGGCGGTAGAAACATGATCTTCGTTCTTGAAGAACTGCGCCCTCGTATCAATGATGCCCTGGATAGGGAGCTTAGCCGAATGGTTGTTGTAGAAGAGCTTGGCGAAGAGCTGGTTGTCAGCAGCGGCTGCCTTTACGTGGATGCCCGGTCCGTTATCTCCCCATTTGCCCTGCCTGATCTGCGCATCTACCTTGAGCGAATCGTTGATGGTATGCAGTCGCACTTTGGCTCCATGATAGTCTTTTGCGTCATAGCTGAAGTCAGGCACGCTGGCATAGATGTTGACGGTTTTCTCGGCATCGTTCATGAATCCATCGGCAAAGACGGGCTGCTCTATCTTCAGCGGAATGCCCAGCATGCGCTGCAGTATCTCGGTAGAGGTGATTTCTGCCTGGAAGGTGAAATGGTTCTTCGCACTCCTGTCTACCTTGCCGATGCCCGGAAGGGTAGGCAGTTTGCTGGCTACCAGGTTGGTGAAACTCTTGGTGAGGGTAGCGTAATCGTACTCTCCGTTAACATGGATGCTGGCGAACGGGGCTTCGAGGTCGAAATAGCTGTCCTTGCCCTGGTTCTTGGCGCTTACGGTGATGTCATCGAGACTGTAGGTCTTGTCAGAAACCTTCAGTCCCAGGATGGTTGGCAGCAGATGCTGTACATGGGCAGTAGCTGCATACTGTTTGCGCGGGATGGAGTAGGAGCCTTCTACCTGGATGTTGGCGTTAGGGTCGGCGATGGATGCGAGTCCCTCTACCAGTCCCTGCTTATAGCTTCCGTCTATCTGAATGTTGCGGTAGCTGTACTTGTTGAAATCGAAGCGCGGAATGCTGCCCTTGGCATAGAAATGCTGCTTGTTGCCGTGAGCCGAAAGCGATGCTGCCAGGATGCCGAACTGCCCGTTGTCGAGGATTCTGCCCAGGTTGATGCCCTGGGTGTTGATGCTAGCCTTGAGCTCGGAGCCAGCCTTTTCGGCCTTGATGGCTACTTCGCCCACGCCGGTCTTCAGCTGGCCGCGGGTGCCTGCCTTCTTGCCAGCACCATATACTTCACCTATATAATATATGTCGCCCAGGCGCAGCACTTCTTTCGGAATGCTGATGCGTTTGCCCAGATTTCTGGAAACCTCTCCGATGCCATCGCCTGATATCTTGAGGGCTGAGATGTTTGCCTTCCAGCGCAGAAGGCGGTCCCAATCGCTCACACGGCCGTTAGCCCTGAGCAGCAGACTGCCGCTCTGAGTCTTGAATTCGAGGTTATGGATGCGGGCAGATGTACTGGTGCCCGAAAACTGGAGATGAAGCTGCAGGGCATCCTTGAACTTGCGGAGTTCAGGCACGAAGCAGGCTATATCGGCAAGCGTGATGACGGATGGCTTGATGCCGCCCTGAAACTGGAGTGTAGGCTTTACGATATGCTTGTTCTCGATGCGGTAGGTAGCGCGCAGGTCATCAAACTGCAATTGCGAATGAGGGAGCTCGATGCTGAAGTCTCTGAGCAGGGCTTGCTGCTGGTCGGCATCGAGTTTGAATCTCAGATTTCTGAGTTGAAGTCCTGATTTATCTTTTAGCGCTATCTTCTTGACAGCCAAATGGATATCCTTGTCAGTGAGATGGCCCAGAATAATGTGGGCAGAGAGGTCGGTGATGCCCAGATGCTGCGGCGAAAAGACGCCCGGCTTAGGTGCAATATCGCGCTGGTTGTAGGCAACGGCACCATGCCGGATAATCAGACTTCCGATGTGCAGGTCGAGCGGAGTATGGCGGGTGGTATCTTTCGAAGCCAGCGAATCGAGCACGAACTGGATGTTCATCGGGCTCTTGGCATCCTGCTTGTAGATGTTGGCATTGAGCCCGAAGAGCTGGGCAGATGAAACCGAAATCTTGCCATCCTTCAAAGGCAGGAAATCGAGCTTTGCCGATACGCGCGAAGCACAGATCATGCTGTCGCCCTTCTGGTCGAGCATCATCACGTCATCTATGATAATGCGGTTGAAGAAGCCCAGATTCACCTTTCCGATACTTACCTGAGTGCCGAATTTCTGAGCCAGCGCACCGGCTACTTCAGAGCCGACGAAGGCCTGTACTGGTGGCACGTGCAACAGTACGACAAGCAAGAAATAGACGGCAGCCAGCGTCCATATAATGCTATTGATGATATGTTTTAAATGTTTCAGAGTTGCTTTCTCTAGTTTACAAAAATGTTACTAATTTGAATTTTGCGACAAAATTACGGAAAAATCGGCATAAAATCGAATAATTCACACAATTTTTCTTTTTTATATCACTTTTTTTCACTATTTTTGCAGCACGTTAGAAATTTCAGCATAGAAGTAGATAAAATATATGTTTTATGGCAGATGGCCAGTATAGCGTCTTGATGAGGGCGCTGACGCATATATCTTGAAGTGATTAGTAAATTTATATTTAATATTTTTTAATGTAGTTATGGCAAATGTAATTAAGTTACGTAAAGGCTTGGACATTAACCTTACGGGTAAGGCTTCCAAGGATGTAACGCTCCAGGTGGCTCAGGCTGGCGAGTATGCGCTGGTTCCTGCGGCTTTCGTGGGTGTGACTCCTAAGGTAGTGGTACGCGAGGGCGATCATGTCAATGCCGGAGATGCCTTGTTTGTGAACAAGGCTTGCCCGGAGGTGAAGTTTGCCTCGCCAGTGAGCGGAGAAGTAACCGCCATTGAGAGAGGTGAGCGCCGAAAGGTGCTCTGCGTGAAGGTGAAGGCCGACGCAGTACAGACCTCTACGGATTTTGGTAAGAAAAACGTTGATGCGTTAGACGGTGAGGCTGTCAAGCAGGCGCTGCTTGAGGCTGGTCTCTTCGGATACATCAACCAGTTGCCTTATGCTGTGTCCACAACTCCCGACACCAAGCCTAAGGCAATTTTCGTTTCTGCCCTCCGCGACATGCCGCTCGCAGCCGACTTTGAGGTAGAACTCGAAGGCAACGAAGAGGCTTTCCAGACGGGTTTGACAGCCTTGAGCAAGATTGCGAAAACTTATCTTGGTGTTGGCGTTGACCAGCACAGCAATGCGCTCGGCGAGGCTAAGAACGTAGAACTCAATGTATTCGACGGTCCTTGCCCGGCAGGTAATGTAGGCGTACAGGTGAACAACATCGACCCGGTAAACAAGGGCGAGGTGGTTTGGACAGTAGATCCAGCATCGGTTATCTTCTTCGGAAGACTCTTCCTGACAGGTAAGGTTGATTTGCACAAGACTGTAGCTGTGGCTGGTAGTGAAATCAAGACTCCTGGCTATGCTGAAGTATTGGTAGGTACACCTTTAAGCAGTTTTGTAGCCAATCAGCTGAAAGCTACTGACCATGTGCGACTTATCAATGGTAATCCTCTTACCGGTGTAAAGACGACCACAGAAGATTTCGTAGGTGGTCATACATCAGAGATTACAGCCATCCCAGAGGGTGATGACAACGACGAGATGCTGGGTTGGATTCTTCCACGTACCGATCAGTTCTCTACATCGCGTTCATATCTCTCCTGGCTCTTCGGCAAGAAGAAGGAGTATAATCTCGATGCCCGCGTGAAGGGTGGCGAGCGCCACATGATCATGAGCGGCGAGTATGACAAGGTGCTCCCGATGGACATCTATGGTGAGTATCTCATCAAGGCAATCATCACCGGCGATATCGACAAGCAGGAGCAGCTCGGTATCTACGAGGTAAGTCCTGAAGATTTTGCTGTGGCTGAGTTCGTGGATTCATCTAAGCTCGAATTGCAGAAGATTGTACGCGAGGGCTTGGATACCCTGCGCAAGGAGAACGCTTAGTTTTAGTACTATTAATTATTTAAATAATGAGTGCATTAAGAAATTATCTCAATAAGATAAAGCCTAACTTCCAGAAGGGAGGTAAGCTGCATGCCTTCGAGAGCGTGTTTGACGGTTTTGAGAGCTTCCTGTACGTGCCAAATACGACAGCGAAGAGCGGAGCCAGCATCCACGATTCAATCGACTCGAAGCGCATCATGAGCTTTGTGGTAATCGCCCTGATTCCTGCATTGCTCTTCGGTATGTATAATGTGGGATACCAGAATTTCAAGGCTGCAGGTACACTGGATGCTGCCAGCTTCATCGAGGTCTTCGGCTTCGGATTCCTGGCTGTCCTCCCTAAGTTGCTGGTTAGCTACATCGTGGGTCTCGGCATCGAGTTTGCCTGGGCTCAGTGGAAGCACGAGGAAATCCAGGAGGGTTACCTCGTCAGCGGTATCATCATCCCATTGATTATTCCTATCTCTACACCATTGTGGATGCTCGCCCTGGCGTGCGCCTTCGCAGTTATCTTCTGCAAGGAAATCTTCGGTGGTACCGGTATGAACATCTTCAATGTGGCTGTGGGTGCCCGTATGTTCCTCTTCTTCTCATATCCATTGGCTATGAGTGGTGATAAGGTCTGGGTGGCTAAGGATGCTATCTTCGGTCTGGGTAACACCCTGCCTGATGGCTTTACTGCTGCTACTCCTCTCGGTCAGCTGGCTCAGGGCAGCATGCCTTCAGCTAGTCTCTGCGATTCTATCATCGGTTTCATTCCTGGCTGTATCGGTGAGACTTCAGTCATCGCCATCGCCATCGGTGCCATCATCCTTCTCTGGACAGGCATCGCATCTTGGAAGACCATGGGTTCAGTATTCGCAGGTGGTATCGTGATGGCGCTTATCTTCCAGGCTCTCGGTATGACACCTATCGCCTGGTATGAGCACATCGTTCTCGGTGGTTTCTGCTTCGGAGCCGTATTCATGGCTACCGACCCTGTAACCTCTGCCCGTACAGAGAAGGGTAAGTACTTCTACGGATTCTTCATTGGTGCCATCGCCGTTATCGTACGTGTGATGAACCCAGGTTATCCAGAGGGTATGATGCTCGCTATCTTCTTCGGCAACATGTTTGCTCCACTCATCGACTACTGTGTAGTTCAGAGCAACATCTCTCGCCGTGCTAAACGTGCTATTAAATAATGTAGGAGGAATGTAGATATGAAGACAAATTCAAATAGCTATACTATTATCTATTCGGTTATCATCGTGGTAATCGTGGCATTCCTGCTCGCGTTCGTGTCTTCTTCACTGAAGGCAACACAGGATGCCAACGTGGCACTGGATACTCAGAAGCAGATTCTGAACTCCCTGAACCTGCGCGACCTTGACAACGCTACTGCGGCTGCCAAATATAAAGAGGTGGTGAAGGACGAGAAGGAGAAGGATGGCATGAAGTATTACGAGTGCGAGATTGATGGTCAGAAGAAGACCGTTTACTCTGTAAAGGGTAGAGGTCTCTGGGGCGGCATTTCAGGCTTCATCGCCGTGGATGCTGACAACAACACCATCTATGGCGTATATTTCAACCACGAAGGCGAGACAGCCGGACTCGGTGCTGAAATCAAGGACAACTTGAAGTGGCAGCAGAAGTTCCAGGGCAAGAAGATTCACAAGGATGGAGTAGAGGGCATCGCTCTGGGCGTTGAGAAAGACGCTCCTGCCAGCGACCCTAACAATGTGGATGCCGTTACCGGTGCTACATTGACATCCAACGGTGTGGATGCCATGCTCAAGGAAGGTCTTGCTAAATTCATTAAATAATTAAGTGAAATTATGGCATTATTTAGTAAACAAAATAAGGAGGCATTCATCAAGCCACTGAACGGTGATAACCCTATCCTCGTCCAGGTGCTTGGTATCTGTAGTGCCCTGGCTGTTACTTCCCAGCTGAAGCCAGCCATTGTGATGGGACTTGCCGTTACTATCATCACGGCATTCTCTAACGTGATTATTTCCATCATCCGCAACACCATCCCTCAGCGCATCCGTATCATCGTTCAGCTGGTGGTAGTTGCTGCCCTGGTTACCATCGTGAGCCAGGTGCTGAAGGCTTTCGCCTACGACGTGAGCGTGCAGCTCTCTGTGTACGTAGGTCTTATCATCACCAACTGTATCCTGATGGGTCGCTTGGAGGCGTTCGCCATGATGAACAAGCCTTGGCCTTCATTCCTCGATGGTGTAGGTAATGGTTTGGGTTACGCCCTCATCCTCGTGATTGTGGGTGCTGTTCGTGAGTTCCTGGGCCGCGGCTCATTGCTCGGTTTCCAGCTGATTCCAGAAGGAGCTTACAACTTCGGATATGTTAACAACGGTATGATGACCATGCCAGCTATGGCATTGATTCTCGTTGGATGTGTAATCTGGGTACATCGTGCCTATATTTATAAGGAGGAGAAGTAAGATGGAGCACGCAATAAGTTTGTTTTTCCGTTCGATTTTCGTCGATAACATGATCTTCGCCTACTTCCTGGGTATGTGTTCATACTTGGCAGTATCCAAGAACGTGAAGACCTCTTTGGGCTTGGGCTTGGCAGTAACCTTCGTGTTGCTCATCACCGTGCCTGTAGATTACCTGTTGCAGACCAAGGTGCTCAGCGCCGATGGAATCCTGGGTGTTGACCTCACTTACCTGAGTTTCATCCTCTTCATCGCCGTCATCGCCGGTATCGTGCAGCTGGTCGAGATGATTGTAGAGAAGTTCTCACCATCGCTCTATGCAGCGCTGGGTATCTTCCTGCCATTGATTGCCGTAAACTGTGCCATCATGGGTGCATCGCTCTTCATGCAGCAGCGCATCCTGATGGAGCCTACCAATACTCAGGCTATCACCTCTGTATGGGATAGCATCGTTTATGCCGTAGGTTCCGGTCTGGGTTGGACTCTCGCCATCGTGCTGATGGGAGCCATCCGCGAGAAGATGCAGTATTGCGACGTGCCAAAGCCATTGCAGGGACTCGGCATCACATTTATCACAGTAGGCCTCATGGCAATGGCTATGCTTTGCTTCTCAGGCTTGAAAATCTAAAATAGGAGGACTATAGATATGGGTAATACATCATTTATATTGGCTAGTATCGGAGTTTTCCTCGTGGTGATTCTCCTGCTGGTTATCATCCTGCTCGTGGCTAAGAAGTATCTGAGCCCTAGCGGAAATGTAAATATCGAAATCAATGGCGACAAGACCATCAACGTGCCTCAGGGCAGCAGTTTGATGACTACGCTGAATGAGAACGGCATCTTCCTGCCTTCTGCCTGCGGCGGTAAGGCAAGCTGCGGCCAGTGTAAGGTTCAGGTGCTCGAGGGCGGCGGCGAGATTCTCGATTCTGAGAAGCCTCACTTCACCCGCAAGCAGATTAAGGACCACTGGCGTCTGGGATGCCAGTGCAAGGTGAAGGGCGACCTGAAGATCAAGGTGCCTGAGAGCGTGATGGGCGTGAAAGAGTGGGAGTGCGAGGTTATCTCCAACAAGAACGTTTCATCATTCATCAAGGAGTTCAAGGTGGCTCTGCCTCCAGGCGAGCACATGGACTTCGTTCCAGGTTCTTACGCTCAGATCAAGATTCCTGCATACGACTGCATCGATTACGACAAGGACTTCGACAAGGATCTCATTGGCGAGGAGTACATCGGAGCATGGAAGAAGTTCAACATTCTTTCCTTGAAGGCTCACAATCCAGAGCCTACCGTTCGTGCTTACTCTATGGCGAACTATCCTGACGAGGGTGACATCATCACTCTTACTGTCCGTATCGCCACAACTCCATTCTTGCCACGTCCACAGGTAGGTTTCCAGAACGTACCAACAGGTATCGCTTCTTCTTACATCTTCTCTCTGAAGCCAGGCGACAAGGTAATGATGAGTGGTCCTTACGGCGACTTCCATCCTAACTTCACATCAGGCAAGGAGATGATCTGGATTGGTGGTGGTGCCGGTATGGCTCCATTGCGTGCGCAGATTATGCACATGACCAAGACCCTGCACACCACCGACCGTGAGCTTCACTTCTTCTACGGAGCGCGTGCATTGGGTGAGGCATTCTTCCTTGAGGACTTCTGGGAGCTTGAGAAGGAATTCCCTAACTTCCACTTCCATCTTTCATTGGACCGCAAGGACCCAGTGGCAGATGCTCAGGGCGTGAAGTACTACGAGGGATTTGCTGTTAACTGCATCCGTGATACCTACTTGAAGGATCATGAGGCACCAGAGGATTGCGAGTACTATCTCTGCGGACCTCCAATGCTGATCAAGACCGTTACAGATTATCTGGATTCTCTGGGAGTAGATCCTGAGAGCATCATGTACGATAATTTCGGATAAAACGATAATTCAATCAAAAGAGCAATGCTTGTTCTCAAAAAATGAGAGGCAAGTGTTGCTCTTTTTTTATTTTTCTGAATATATACAATATAATAGAGATAATTACGTTTTTATCTTGAAAGTATAGATTTAATTATGAATAAGATAAAGGTAGGTGTATGTTTTGCCCTTTGCAGTATGGCAGCCCCATCTATGGCACAGTATATGTGGCAAGAGAGTAATGGTGCGGAGAAGATAAATCTTGGGGAAGACATACAATATGGTGTTGAGATGCAAGGGTCGTTTTCGAAAGGTAAAACCCCATTGTGGCTTAACGCAAACAAACATGGATTAAGTTCTTTAGAGAAGAATAACGGCTATCTCAGAGGTAGTCTGGTTCGTCCGCTTTCTGCAGATTCTGCCCGCCGCTGGGCTGTAGGATATGGAGTAGATGTGGCGGTACCGGTAAATTATACCAGTAATGTTGTTGTGCAGCAGGCTTATGTGGAGGCCCGCTGGCTTTATGGTGTGCTGACTGCAGGTGCCAAGGAATATCCGATGGAGCTAAAAAACCAGTCGCTCTCCAGTGGTAGCCAGTGTCTGGGTATCAATGCCCGTCCGATACCTCAGGTTCGTCTGGCGCTTCCTGAATATTGGACGCTTCCGTTTGGTAATGGCTGGTTGCAGCTGAAAGGTCATTTAGCTTATGGTATGACTACAGATGATGGCTGGCAGCACGATTTCACGAAACGGCAGACTAAATATTGTGACCACATACTCTATCACAGCAAAGCAGGCTTCCTGCGTATCGGCAACGAGAATGCTTTCTGTCCGCTCAGCATAGAAATGGGCTTGGAGATGGTAGCTCAGTTTGGCGGCAATGCATATCGCCCAATGGGTGACAGTATGGTTCAGATTCCTACCGAGAAAAATCTGAAAGGTTTCTGGCATGCGCTGTCGGCAACGGGCTCTGATGCTGGTGAAGGGGCTTATGCCAATGTTGCCGGCAACCAGTTGGGCAGTTGGCTGATGCGTATCAATTATGACACTGACAGTTGGAAAGCTGCCATCTATGCCGATCATTATTTCGAAGATCACAGCCAGATGTTTCTCCTCGACTATAATGGATATGGTGAGGGCGCAGACTGGAATAAGAAAGTAAAACGCCGTTTCTTCATGTATTCGCTGAAGGATATCATGCTGGGCTTCGAACTGAATCTGAAGTATTCGCGCTGGCTGAAAAATGTGGTGCTTGAGTATCTCTATACCAAATATCAGAGTGGTCCGTACAATCATGACCGTACATCGGGTATCGCTGACCATATAGCGGGTACTGATGATTATTATAACCACAGCATCTATCCTGGATGGCAGCATTGGGGCCAGGTGATAGGAAATCCACTCTACCGTTCGCCTATTTATAATAATGACGGATATATTGATATCAGAAACAACCGTTTCATAGCTTATCATCTGGGTTTTGATGGTCAGCCTACACAGCGGTTGGGCTATCGTATATTAGGCACCTATCAGAAAGGTTGGGGTACATATAGCAACCCATTTACAAAAAAGCATCATAATGTAAGTTTTCTGGTAGAGGGTCATTACGATTTCCCGCATCAGTGGCAGTTGAAGGCAGGCTATGCGATGGATTTCGGTAGCGAAAAGATGCTGGGGCATAATGCCGGTATGCAGATAACCATCAGCAAAAGAGGTTTGCTGACGAAAAGAAAATAATAATCGATAAGATAGAAAATATGAAAAAGATAATAGGGGTGTTTTCCCTTGCTGTTATGATGCTCACTCTAAGCTCATGTGAGGTAGAAACAAGCCAGAATGGTGATTTGGATGGTTTCTGGCATCTGGAGCAGGTAGATACTTTAGCTACAGGGGGTACTTGTAACTTTGCAGATAAGCGCGTGTTCTGGGGCTGCCAGTATAAGTTGATTCAGGTTGCTGATTATGATCGCTTCGAGGCTGGTAGAGGATTTTATCTGCGTTTTGAGCAAACCTCCGACAGTTTGCTGATTACATCTGTTTATCGTAATAAATGGCATGAAGATTATGGAGGCGATGTACTTTTAACAGAAATGAATGATTCTTTGCGTAGCTGTGGCGTCAATCATCTGAATGAGCATTTTGCCAAGGAGGTAATGACCGGAGGCAAGATGCAACTGAAGAGTAAAACCCTGAGATTGCGGTTCAGAAAATTCTGAAAAAAAAGCCCTCGATGCATGTAGCACCGGGGGCTTTTTGGCTATGCTCGGTTTCTTACTTCTTCCTTTCTGATTCCTTGATGAAACCATGTCGGTAAGCATAGAGAAGCTCCTTCAGGTCTTCTATCTGCTTACGGAGTTCGCAACCTATATCTGTGTCGGCTACCAGCATTCGGCGGTTCGACATTTCTACAATCTGTGTGGTACTCTTGATGTCGGTACCTTGCTTGATGGCATCTTCCATACTCGTAAATGGCTCGTGCTGGACCAGTTGGAATCCGCGGGAGTGATATACTAAGGTGTAGCCGGCAATGCCAGTCTCGTTGTGGTAGGCTTTAGAGAAACCTCCATCGATAACCATCAGCTTGCCGTTTGCCTTGATAGGGTTCTCGCCCTTGGTTGTGCGAACGGGCACGTGCCCATTGATGATATGGCGGTTAGGACCGGTTACCCCAAACTCATCCATAATATGGTCGATAACCTGTTCGTTATCGCGCAACAGGAAATAGTATCCCTTCTCTTCTTTATGAGTCTCTTTATCGGTAATGAAATAGCGCTCGAAGGTGGCCATCTTACTCTTGTCGAAGAGCGGACTGTCAGGACCGCACCATAGGTAGATGAAATAATCGATGGCATATTCCTTTTCATTCGGATCAGAATCTGATTGGAAAGCTGTGCGTATCTGCATGCCCGTATGATGCATCAGGGCTCTGCCGCTGAATTTCTTGCCAGGATATATTTCTACCTCTTTTAATGAACCATCTTCGTTGAGCGGACAGGAAGCATGGAAAAGCAGGTTGTTGTTGAAGATAGCGTACATGCAACCATGCTGCAGCATAACCTTGATATGCTTGTGCAGCTTCTCGCAGACCATAAACGAATGATGCAGTTTCTGAATCAGAATTTCCTCTTCTTCAGATAGTTTGTCTGGATTGTCCGGATCGATGGTAGGGAAGTGGCATGAGGTCATGTCATACTCTTTTCCGTCAATCTCTACCTTGCCTTTCCTGTAATCGATATGGTCAAAAAGACAACGGTCTTTCATCTTCCATTCCGGATGCTTCTTGAAAAGCTGGCTTTCTAATTTAAACTGGATGACAGCTATAGCCTTGTGCATCTGAGAGGTGAGCCGCTGGGTCTTTTCATCCATTGCTGCTGCACCTCCGCTGAGCTTAGGCAGAAATTCTTTGCAGTCATCCTCCTTGTAGGTTTCCATCGCAAAAGTAGCGAGTGGTACGAGGTTGATGCCATAGCCTTCTTCCAATGTCGAGAGGTTGGCGTATCGCAGGGAGAGACGGATCACATTACAGATGCAGGCATCATTGCCGGCAGCTGCTCCCATCCATAGTACATCGTGATTACCCCACTGGATGTCCCAACTGTGGTAGCGGCGCATCTTGTCCAAGATGATGTGGGCTCCTGGACCTCTATCGTAGATATCGCCCAGAATATGGAGCTGGTCGATAGCCAGGCGCTGGATGACGTTGGCTATAGCGATGATGAAATCATCGGCTCTGCCTGTGCTGATAATCGTATCAACAATAACATTGACATAGGCTGTCTTGTCATGATCTTCGGTGTGCTCGTGCAAAAGCTCCTGGATAATATACGAGAAATCGCATGGCAGCGATTTGCGCACCTTGCTTCGGGTATATTTGCTGGAAACATCACGGCATACAGCCACCAACTGGTGCAGGGTGATGTGATACCAGTCGTTGATGTCGGGTTCGTTCTGCTTGACGAGTTCCAGTTTCTGCTCAGGATAGTAAATAAGAGAGCAGAGTTCTCGCTTCTCCTGTTCGCGAAGGGTATTGCCAAAGAGTTCGTTCACCTTACGCTTGATATTTCCTGATGCATTTTTCAGTACATGCAGGAAGGCCTCATACTCACCATGAATGTCGGCAAGGAAATGCTCGGTACCCTTTGGCAGGTTGAGGATGGCTTGCAGGTTGATAATCTCGGTGCTCGCCTCTGCTATAGTAGGGAACGACTGAGATAGCAACTGCAAATATCTCATGTCTTGTTCTATATTATAATGTTTCATGTTTTTTTCCATTTTCTTAGAGCCTTTTTACTATTTATTATCTTTTGCAAAGATAGTATAAATAATAGATAAAACAAAGGAAAAAAGTATTTTTTTGAAAAATCTTTCTGTTTTTTCAGATTTTTGCAGTACTTTTGCAGAAGAAATATAATAATTCTTCAAACTAACTATATTTGATTATGAAACAAACTATTCTTGTTACAGGTGGTACAGGCTTTATAGGTAGCCATACTACAGTAGAGTTGCAGCAGGCAGGCTACAATGTTGTTATTGTAGATGATCTCTCAAACTCAAAGATTGAAGTACTCGATGGTATCGAAAAGATTACTGGTATCCGCCCTGCTTTTGAACAGGTTGACTTGCGCGACAAGGCTGCTACCGAGGCTGTATTCCAGAAATATCCTGATATTAAGGGTATCATTCACTTTGCTGCAAGCAAGGCAGTAGGCGAGAGCGTACAGAAACCATTGATGTATTATCGCAACAATATCGTATCGCTCATCAATCTCCTGGAACTTATGCCAAAGTATCAGGTAAAGGGTATCATCTTCTCTTCTTCTTGTACCGTTTATGGTCAGCCGAAGCCTGAGAATTTGCCTGTAACAGAAGAGGCTCCTCATCAGAAGGCTACTTCACCTTATGGCAATACTAAGGAGATTAATGAGCAGATCATAGCAGATTATATCCATAGTGGTGCTGCTGTCAAGAGCATTGTATTGAGATATTTCAATCCTATAGGTGCACATCCTTCTGCTGAGATTGGTGAGTTGCCAAATGGTGTGCCAAACAATCTGATTCCATACGTTACTCAGACAGCTATGGGTATCCGCAAGGAACTCACTATCTTTGGTAATGATTATGATACTCCTGATGGAACCTGTATCCGCGACTATATTTATGTTGTAGACTTGGCTAAGGCACATGTAGCTGCTATGGCACGTGTTCTTGATAAGGAGACTGAGCCTATCGAATATTTCAATATCGGTACAGGTAATGGAAACTCAACTCTCGAAATTGTTGAGACTTTTGAAAAAGCCACAGGTGTGAAACTGAATTGGAAGTATGGTCCACGAAGAGAGGGCGATATTGAGAAAATTTGGGGTGATTGCACCAAGGCGAACAAGGTACTCGGCTGGAAGGCTGAGGCTAAGCTTGAAGATGTGTTGGCTTCTGCTTGGAAATGGCAGCAGAAACTTCGCGCTGATGGCATCATGTAAAGTGTTGGTTGTTTTAGAAAATAATATGAATTGGCTTCTTTTTTCCTCTGAAAGGTTAAAAAAGCTAATTTTTGGGAAACTTATCGTCGGGAAGACGGTAAGTTTCCTTTTTTTTATATATC
>ERZ894199.342-NODE-342-length-22731-cov-55.874272_pt1 | contig 22731 bp, 20 predicted proteins | sample MGYA00380285_ERZ894199 | MGnify/ENA primary metagenome ERZ894199 (study PRJEB32331, sample SAMN06328447) | human gut metagenome | biome: human gut microbiome; feature: stool | host: Homo sapiens | collected 2012-01-17 ... | reverse complement strand
TGTTGAGTGTTGAATGTTGAGTGTTGAATGTTGAGTGTTGAATGTTGAGTGTTGAGTGTTGAGTGTTGAATTGCCTAACGGTCGCAAGGGCGCTAGCCTAATTCAACATTCAACATTCAACACTCAACATTAAATTAAATTCAACACTCAACATTCCTCAAAGGTAAAATTCTTCCGTTATTTTCTTATACCATTCCGAGCGGTTTCCCTGCAAATCCATCATCGTTTCAACATGCTCTTCATAAGGCGAAATGCGATGCTTGGCAAAACTCAACATAAAGCGCTTTGGCTGCTTGCGCTCTACCGTCTTTACACCACACTTCCGTATAAGATAAAAACCTAATATACAAGACTCTGCAACAAACTGCTCCACTACTTCTACGGGAACAATTGCAGAGAAAATACCATCATCAGAAAGTAACCGTTTTACACCCGCAAACAAATCGCGGAACGGAAGACTGTCCGTATGTCTCGCCATCGTCCTCTTACTGTCCGGATTTTTCAAGCTATCAACAAAGAACGGAGGATTGCTCACTATCGCATCAAAAACGCTTGAAGAGGCTTCAGAAGCACCGGCTTCCAAAGCACCAGTTTCAGAAGCACCAGCCTTCAAGCCAGCAGTTTCTAAAGCACAACCATCAGCTCCGAAATCCTGCAGTCTGCAGCATTCTATTTCCACCCTGTCGCGAAACGGACTTGCCATCACATTCTCCCTCGCCTGTCCGCAGGCATCAGCATCCATATCAATCCCCACTACCTCAGCTTCAGGAAAACGCTGCGCCATCATGAGCGAAATCAGTCCCGTTCCGGAACCAATATCCAGAATCCGCCTGCCACCTTGCGCCCATGCACCCAGCAAAACGCCGTCAGTACCCACTTTCATGGCACAACGGTCTTGCTCTATCTCAAACTGTTTAAATCGAAAATTACCCATAAATTCTTCTGTCTCTTTACAGAAGAAAACGAATGCGCCGCCGATTTATTTTATCGCAAGCAGCAGAAATTGCCACTTCCACCTGCAAAAGCAGCTGCTTACATCTATAAAAACGGGTACTAATATATAGAAAAAGCAATTTTATTATTAAATAATCTATCATCTTCCACGATATTTCACAAAAAATGAGTACCTTTGCACGGAAAATAGAAATCATAACAAAATGGATAATAGAAGAACAAGTACCCGAATACAAATGATTGCAGATTACGAGGGCGACCCGAAAACCCTGATCGAAGACCAGGAAGAAGGCTTGTACCCTACCCTCTGCATGCGAGATATTGTAGTTTTCCCTACCAACATGACCCCTATCGTTGTGGGCAGAAAGGAAAGTCTGAATCTCGTCCGGATGCTGGAAAAGAAACCAGATACCATATTCTGCGTATTCTGCCAGAAGAACAAAGATACAGAATCGCCCTACGAAGAAGACCTCTACCCTGTAGGTGTCTTCGCCAAACTCATCAAGGTGATCAAGATGCCTGGCACAGAGCAGATGAGCATCATCATCCAGGGTCTGGGCAGATGTCAGATGAAACATCTCGTTCAAAAAGAGCCTTACACAGTAATTGACGTAAAAAGTCTTCCGGAGAAATGGCCTGACGAGAACAACGATGAACTCTTCAGAATGCTCTACGAGAACTTCCATTACGAAGCGACAGACTATATCAAATCGAGCGCCAACTATACGGATGAGGCCATCCAGGCCATCAACGAACTCTCGAGCATTCACATGCAGTGCAACTTCATGTGCTCCCTCCTCCCTTTCTCCATCGAGGATAAAATCAAGATGCTGAAAGAGGAAAATCTCAGCGAGCGCATCATGATTGCCATCAGATCCCTGAACAAGGTGCGCCATCTGCTACGCATCCAGACTGAGATTGAGAACAAAACTCACTACGACCTCGATGAACAGCAGAAGGAATACTTCCTCAAGCAGCAGATTAAGAACATCAAGGAAGAACTGGGAGAAGGCAACGCCAGTCCGGAGAAGAAGGAGATTCTGGAGAAGGCGAAACAGAAGAACTGGAGCGAAGAGACAGCCAAGATCTTCAAGAAAGAAATTGCCAAGCTCGACACCCTGAACCCGCAGAGTCCTGACTATTCGATACAGATAGGATTCCTGCAGACCATGGTAGATTTGCCTTGGAACTCCTACACCCAGGACGACCTCAGTCTGACCCGTGCCAAGCGCATTCTGAACCACGACCACTACGGCATGGAGAATGTGAAGGAGCGCATTCTGGAATTCCTCGCCGTAAGAGCACTGAACGGCGGCGGCAAGAGTCCTATCCTCTGCCTCTACGGTCCTCCGGGCGTAGGAAAGACCAGTCTGGGCAAGAGCATCGCAGCAGCCATGAAGCGCAAGTATGTACGCATGTCGCTGGGCGGTCTGCACGATGAAGCCGAAATCCGCGGTCACCGCCGCACCTATGTGGGAGCCATGCCGGGCCGCATCATCAAGAACATGCTGAAGGCAGGCAGCAGCAATCCGGTCTTCATCCTCGACGAGATTGACAAGGTGGCGCAGAGCAATTTCAACGGCGACCCTGCATCAGCCCTGCTCGAAGTGCTGGACCCGGAACAGAACAATGCCTTCCACGACAACTATCTCGATATGGATTACGACCTCTCCAAGGTGCTCTTCATCGCCACAGCCAATGACCTGAGCGTCATTCCGCGTCCGCTCCTCGACCGTATGGAGCTGATAGAAGTAGGCGGCTACATCACCGAAGAGAAGACAGAGATTGCCAAGCGCCATCTCGTACCGGAAGAGTTGGAAAGCACCGGACTCGACAAGGTTTCGCCGAAGGTAAGCTTCAACAAGAATGCCCTCGAGTTCATCATCGAGCACTACACCCGTGAGAGCGGCGTAAGACAGCTGAAGAAGCAGATTGACAAGAGTCTGCGAAAGATGGCTTACAAACTTGCCTGCAACCAGGAGCTGGAGAACTACACCATCACCCCTGCCGAAGTAAAAGACCTGCTGGGCAATCCGCCGTTCAACCGCGACATCTACCAGGGCAACGACTATGCAGGAGTGGTAACCGGACTGGCCTGGACCTCAGTAGGCGGCGAAATCCTCTACATCGAAACCTCGCTCAGCAAGGGCAAGGCAGGCAAGCTCACCCTGACCGGAAACCTGGGCGACGTGATGAAGGAATCAGCCATTATCGCACTGGAATACGTCAAGTCGCACATCGACCTGCTGCAGGTAGACTACCGCATCTTCGAGCAGTGGAACATCCACATCCACGTGCCTGAGGGAGCCACCCCGAAAGACGGTCCTTCTGCCGGAATCACCATCGCCACCAGCATCGCCTCAGCCATCACCCAGCGCAAGGTGCGTGCCAACACAGCCATGACCGGTGAGATTACCCTCCGCGGCAAAGTGCTCCCGGTAGGCGGAATCAAGGAGAAGATTCTGGCAGCCAAGCGGGCAGGAATCAAGCACATCGTGATGTGCAGGGAGAACCAGAAGAACGTAGAGGAAATACCGGAGAAATATCTCAAGGGCGTAGACTTCCACTATGTAGAGAATGTGGCTGACGTCTGGCAGTTCGCGCTGACCGACGAGAAGGTGAAAAACCCTACAGACTTCAGCATTGAGGAAAATGATAAAAAAGAATAGAAATGAAATTTGAATTACAAGTAACAGATAAAGCAAGCGATGCGCGTACAGGCATCATCACCACCGACCACGGACAGATCAAGACCCCAATCTTCATGCCCGTAGGAACCGTAGGAAGCGTGAAGGGCGTCCACTTCGAGGAACTCAAGAAGCAGGTCATGGCACAGATTATCCTCGGAAACACCTATCACCTCTACCTGCGCCCAGGTCTTGACGTCATCAGGGCAGCAGGCGGATTGCACAAGTTCAACGGCTGGGACCGTCCTATCCTCACCGACAGCGGCGGCTTCCAGGTCTTCTCGCTCACCGGCATCCGCAAGCTCAAGGAAGAAGGCTGCGAGTTCCGCTCCCACATCGACGGCAGCAAGCACTTCTTCACACCGGAGAACGTGATGGACACCGAGCGCGTCATCGGAGCCGACATCATGATGGCCTTCGATGAATGTCCACCGGGAAAGAGCGATTACCAGTACGCCAAGAACAGCCTCATGCTCACCCAGCGCTGGCTAGACCGCTGCATCAAGCGGTTCAACGAAACCGAGCCCCTCTACGGCTATCAGCAGAGTCTCTTCCCTATCGTCCAGGGCTGCACCTTCCCGGACCTGCGCCGCGAAGCAGCCAAATACATTGCCGACAAGGGAGCCGACGGAAATGCCATCGGCGGACTTGCCGTAGGAGAGCCTACCGAGGTGATGTATGAGATGATAGAAGTAGTGAACGAAATCCTGCCGAAAGACAAGCCGAGATATCTGATGGGCGTAGGAACCCCGCAGAACATCCTCGAAGCCATCGAGCGCGGCGTAGACATGTTCGACTGCGTAATGCCGACCCGCAACGGCCGCAACGCCATGCTCTTCACCTATCAGGGCACGATGAACATGCGCAACAAGAAGTGGGAGAAAGACTTCAGTCCGGTAGATCCAGACGGCTGCGACATCGACCTCGTAACCACGAAGGCCTACCTCCACCACCTCTTCAAGGCCCAGGAGCTGCTGGCGATGCAGATAGCCAGCATCCACAACCTCTCTTTCTATCTGCGCCTCGTGACCGATGCCCGCCATCATATCGAGCAGGGCGATTTCGTGGCATGGAAGAATTCCATCATCGACCAGCTTGGCCGAAGAATTTAAGTAAGCAAGCATCATGAAAGATTTTAAGAAAATAAGAAAACACCGCCGGCTCTACCGCACCGGCCGATGGGCTTCCCGCAAGTTCGGGTGGCTCATCAGGGCTGTGCGCTGGCTGGCTCACAAGCTCCGGTTCCTGCGCATATTCAGGTTTCTCAACCCGTTCAGGTACATCAAGAAGCTCGACTGGTACATTATCAAGAAGTTTCTGGGCTACTATTTCTTCTCCATCGCCCTGATCATCTCCATCGCCATCGTCTTCGACTTTAACGAGAACCTGCAGAAATTCACAGAGCACCATGCACCGGCGCGCGCAATCATCTTCGATTACTACGCCAACTTCGTGCCCTATTTTGCCAACCTCTTCAGTGCGCTGTTCGTGTTCGTGGCGGTCATTCTCTTCACCACCAAGCTGGCAAGCAATTCCGAAATCATCGCCATCCTGGCGTCGGGAGTATCCTTCAAGCGTCTCCTCCGCCCATACATGATTACCTGCGTGCTGCTCTCAGCCCTCTCCTTCGGGCTCTCAGCCTACGTCATTCCCCACGGAACCGTCATCAGGCAGAACTTCGAGACGATGTACAAGAACAAGAAGAAGAATACCAGTGCCGAGAATGTACAGCTGCAGGTAGACAAAGGAGTGATTGCCTATATGCAGCATTACGACAACAGCATGAAACGCGGCTACGGATTCTGTCTCGACAAGTTCCAGGACAAGAAACTCGTAAGCCACCTTACAGCGATGGACATCCAGTACGACACCATTTCCGACAGCAAGTATCACTGGAAGCTGAGCAACTGGAAAATCCGCAAGCTCCAGGGCATGAGGGAGCATATTACGAGCGGAGCGCAGAAGGACACCATCATCATGATGGAACCTACCGACCTGGTCTATTCCAAGGGTCAGCAGGAAACCTTCACCAGTCCTGAGCTCCGCGATTACATCTCCAAGCAGATCAACCGCGGTTCGGGCAACGTAGTGCAGTACGAGGTAGAATACCACAAGCGCATCGCCTCTTCCTTCGCTTCGTTCATCCTCACCATCATCGGTGTCTCCCTCTCAGCCCGCAAGCGCAAGGGCGGCATGGGAGCAGCATTGGGCGTTGGACTTGCGCTGAGTTTCGGCTACATCATGCTGCAGACGGTTTCTGCCACCTTCGCCATCCAGGCCAATTTCCCGCCTGTTCTGGCAGCGTGGCTTCCAAACTTCCTCTTCGCCATCGTAGCCTACTTCTGCTACCGCAAGGCACCGAGGTAAAATCAGAACCGGTTATCATAACCAGGTAATTGGATTTTGAGGTAAAAAGTCAACATTCAACATTCAACATTCAACATTAAAAAAAAATGTATTTCGACGAATTAGATTTAAACGACAACGTGCTCGACGCATTATATGACATGCGCTTCGACACATGCACTCCAGTACAGGAAAAGTGCATTCCAGAGATATTAGAAGGTCACGATGTATTGGGTGTAGCCCAGACCGGAACCGGCAAAACCGCAGCCTATCTGCTGCCAGTATTGAGCAAGCTCGATGACGGCGGTTATCCGAAAGACGCCATCAACTGCGTCATCATGTCACCAACCCGCGAGCTCGCCCAGCAGATAGACCAGGCGATGCAAGGCTTCGGCTATTACCTGCAGGGCGTGAGCAGCGTAGCCGTATACGGCGGCAACGACGGCAACCGTTACGATCAGGAGTTGCGCAGCCTCCGCATGGGCGCCGATGTAGTCATCGCCACCCCGGGCCGTCTCATCTCCCATATCTCTCTGGGCAATGTAGACCTCAGCAAGGTAAGCTTCTTCATTCTTGACGAGGCCGACCGCATGCTCGACATGGGTTTCTCAGAAGACATCAAGACCATCGCAGCCAAACTGCCAAAGACCTGCCAGACCATCATGTTCTCGGCAACCATGCCTGAGAAGATAGAAGAGTTGGCTAAGACCCTGCTCAAGAATCCGGTAGAAATCAAACTTGCCGTCAGCAAACCAGCCGAGAAAATCAAGCAGGAAGCATACGTATGCTACGAAACCCAGAAGATGACCATCATCAAGGACATCTTCAAGGCAGGCGACCTGAAGCGCGTCATCGTCTTCAGCGGCAGCAAATTCAAGGTGAAGCAACTCGCAGCTTCCCTCCAGCAAATTGGAGTAAACTGCGGAGCCATGCACAGCGACCTGGAACAGGCTGAACGCGACGATGTGATGTTCAAGTTCAAGAGCGGACAGTATGATGTTCTCGTAGCTACCGACATTGTGGCGCGCGGAATCGACATCGATGATATTGAGATGGTCATCAATTACGATGTTCCTCACGATACAGAAGATTACGTTCACCGCATCGGCCGTACAGCCCGTGCCAACCGCGATGGTAGAGCCATCACCTTCGTGAGCGAAGAAGACCAGTACTGGTTCCAGCAGATAGAGAAGTTCCTGGAGAAGGTAGTAGACAAGATGCCTCTCCCTGAGGGATGCGGCGAAGGTCCTGAATACATCAAGCTCAACAAGCCGAAGAAGAAAGGCGCAAACGGAAGAAACAACAGACGCGGTAACGGCGGAAACGGCGAGGCCGGAAAGAACAGCGCCAAGAACCGCCGACAGAAAGACCGCGACCAGACCTCTCACAAGCGCAAGCCGAACAAGCCAAACGAGCGTCAGGAAAAAGCGCCACGCAACAACGAGCAGCAGCCACAGCAGGGCAATAAGCAGCAGAACGCAAAGCAGCAGCCACAGCAAGGCAACAGGCAGCAGAACGCAAAGCAGCAGCCACAGCAGGGCAACAGGCAGCAGAACGCAAAGCAGCAGAACAGAAAGCCAGCCCAGCCAGGCGAGCAGCCAAAGAACAGCAACAGCCAGAAGCGCCGCAATAACAGCAATAACAGCAACCAGCAGCGCCCAGGCACCGAGAACAATGTTCGCCCAGGCAGCAACGGCCGTGGCAGAGGCGTAGCCCAGAAAAAGGGCGACAAGCCGGCGGCACGCAAGCATACCCCTATCGTAAATCCACAGAAGCAAGAAAACGCTGTGAAGAAATTCATCAAGCGCATCTTCGGATTCAAGAAATAGGTAAATAATCATCTTTTTTAAAAAAGGAAAGAGGAATGATGAAAGAGCTACCCCTCACCCCGCTCATGACCATCAGCCTCACACTGACGATCGGAATCATCATAGCCAAATGGGGCTATGATGATTTCAACATGCGCTTCTGGCTCATCATCTCCATCATTTCATGCGCCCTTGGCAGCATCATCTTTTTCCTTACTGAGTTCTTAAGCAAAAAAGCTTACTTCAGCAGGAGCCACCAGTTTCTCATCTTCTCCCAATGCGTGATGATTCATTTATGCATCCTGAGCCTTGGGGCTTTTCTTACCTGTAAGCAAATAGCTGATTCCCAAACCTCTACACAACTGAAAAACTGGCAGGAACTGTCTTACCTCACACGGGCAAAAATCAATACCGAACGCTATAAAAGCAATATTGAAAGCAAACTGGTTTCCCTTCACGTAAAACAGCAAGACTATGCAGTCATCGCAGCCATGGCGCTGGGCGACAAGAGCGCACTCGACTCGAACACCCGAAACAGTTACTCCATTTCCGGAGCCAGTCACATCCTGGCAGTAAGCGGACTTCATATAGGCATAATCTTCCAGCTTTTCATCTTTCTGCTAGGCGGCAGAAAGTACTCAGTTTACACCATCATCCTGTCCCTCATTTCCATCTGGACCTACGTTTTTCTCATAGGATTGCCGGCAAGTGCAGTCCGTGCAGCCATCATGCTTTCAGCCTACAGCTTAAGTTTAGCTTTCCATCGTACCGGTCTGCCGCTCAATACCTTAGCCTCGGCTTATATATTGATGCTTTTCATCAGTCCGCTCTATCTTTTCGAGTTGAGTTTCCAGCTTTCGTTCCTGGCCGTAGCCTCCATTCTGCTGTTCTTCACACCCCTTTACACCCTCCTCCCCATCCGCAGCCGTTTCATCCGTTGGGCATGGGGACTCCTTTGCGTTTCACTGGCAGCCCAGATAGGAACCCTTCCGGTCATCGTCTACACCTTCGGCAGAATATCGTGCTATTCACTTCTCACCAATTACATCGCCATTCCCGCAGCAACCCTCATCCTATATCTTGGAGCAGCCTTAATCCTGTTCTCCCCACTCACGTTATGGGCGCCCATAGCACCGGTTGTCGCCCCACTCATCAGCCTTACATCAGGCGCCCTGACCAGCATCACCCAGTTTTTGAATACAGCCATAAAACTGATCAGCATGCTGCCTGGAGCAAGCATCGAAAACGTAAAAATCAGTCTGCCTCAGGTATTCGGTCTCTACGCTGTCATCCTGCTCATCTATGCCCTATGGCGCAGGATAGATAAACAGAAGTCGTCAGAATGCAAGATTTCCTAAAACAGAGATAAAGGCTTAAACCCCGAAAAACGGCTCTTATATAATAAGGTGTGCGTACACAAAAGCGCTACAAATCGTGATTAAGAATGTTAAAAAATGACTTTTTTCTACTTTTTCTGCATTTTTTCTTTCTTTTTGTTGGTGTTTTCGAGAAAAACATGTATCTTTGCAATCAGAAATAAAAAATAAGAATTTAAACTCAATAAAAGATTAAAGATTATGAAAGCATCAGAAGTAATCGCGAATCTCCAAAGAAGATTCCCAAACGAGCCTGAGTACATTCAGGCAGTTAGTCAGGTTCTCGGTACTATCGAGGAAGAGTACAACAAGCACCCAGAGTTTGAGAAGGCAAACCTCATCGAGCGTCTCTGCATTCCAGACCGCATCATCCAGTTCCGCGTATCTTGGGTAGATGATAAGGGCAACGTACAGACTAACATGGGTTACCGCGTACAGCACAACAACGCGATTGGCCCTTACAAGGGAGGTCTTCGCTACCACAAGTCAGTAAACTTGGGTATTTTGAAGTTCTTGGCTTTCGAGCAGACATTCAAGAACTCTCTTACTACTCTCCCAATGGGTGGTGCTAAGGGTGGTTCCGACTTCTCTCCACGTGGCAAGAGCAACAACGAGGTAATGCGTTTCTGTCAGGCTTTCATGACAGAGCTTTATCGTCACATGGGTCCAGACGAGGATGTTCCAGCTGGTGACATCGGTGTAGGTGGCCGTGAGGTAGGTTACCTCTTCGGAATGTACAAGAAGTTGACACACCAGTTCCAGGGCGTCTTGACCGGTAAGGGTCAGGAGTTCGGCGGTTCATTGATCCGTCCTGAGGCTACAGGTTACGGTAACGTATACTTCCTCTGCAACATGCTCGCTACCAAGGGTATTGACATCAAGGGCAAGACTGTTTTGGTTTCAGGTTCAGGTAATGTAGCGCAGTACACTATGGAGAAGTTGCTCCAGTTGGGTGCTAAGCCAGTTACATGTTCAGATTCAGACGGTTACATCTACGACCCAGACGGAATCGACCGCGAGAAGCTCGATTACATCATGGAGCTCAAGAACGTAGAGCGTGGCCGTATCAAGGAGTATGCAGAGAAGTATGGTGTAAAATATGTTGCAGGTGCTAAGCCTTGGTTTGAGAAGGCAGACATCGCTCTCCCATCAGCTACTCAGAACGAAATCAACGAGGAGGCAGCCAAGGCTCTCATCGCCAACGGCGTTATCGCAGTAAGCGAGGGTGCAAACATGCCTTCTACTCCAGAGGCTATCAAGGTATTCCAGGATGCTAAGATTCTCTACTCTCCAGGTAAGGCAGCCAACGCAGGTGGTGTTGCAGTATCAGGTCTTGAGATGAGCCAGAACTCAGAGCGTCTGAAGTGGTCTCGTGAGGAGGTTGATGCTAAGCTCCACGACATCATGAACGATATTCACGCTAACTGCGTGAAGTATGGTACTGAGCCAGACGGTTACGTAAATTACGTAAAGGGTGCAAACGTAGCCGGCTTCCTGAAGGTAGCTAAGGCTATGATGGCTCAGGGCATTGTATAAGGCATCTTTTATTTTTGGTGATGATTAAAATTCATTCCAGAGTATTTATTAAATATCAAATAGCGGGTCTGTGAAAGATCCGCTATTTTTTGTGTCTACTCCTTCCCCCACTCCTTCTTTACATCAAAGCAGGGACAGGCTTTGTTGGCAAATTCATTATGACCATGAATCGTGGCTAATGGATATTCCTCCTTCAGCTGCTCGATGAGCGAGCGCATTGCCGCTTTCTGGTCTCGGGTTCTTGTATCCTTCGGCTTGCCTTTCTTTGATAAGCCGCCGATGTAGCAAATGCCTATACTGATGGAATTATGGCCCTTGCAATGGGCGCCAACCTCCTCTATCGCACGGCCTACATGAATGCTGCCGTCACGATAAATCACGAAATGATAACCTATGCAGCGCATTCCGCGCTCCCGGTGCCAGCGGTCAATATCCGCTACGGTGAAGTTGCGACCTTCCTTGGTCGCACTGCAATGAATGATGATTTCCTTTATCTTACGCATGATATTGAAGATTAATTATTGAAAAATAAGCAGATAATTGAAGGGGATTTCGTCAACACCCCAATCCCTGATAAACAGATTGATTCTGCACGGTAGATGCTTTTTCTTCATCCTCTTGAATTCCTCATCCAACAACTGGCAAAATTCATTATAGCATTTTTCTGATTGCGTAACGATTCCGGTATAATGAGACTTGCCCAGAATGATACTCTTGTTTCTCAGACGTAGCGGACCGTTGCCAGGCACGAAGCGAGCTCTGCGCCTAACAGTACGAGGCACGTAATGGGATCTTAACAGAATAACAGGCTTGATAACAATTTCATATTTCCCTCTTTCATACTTATTTTTCTTCTTTGTCTCCGACACCTTCTTTTGCTTGGTAGGAATGAGAGAAATCTTATAACGTCCTGCTGGCAAATGACGGTTAGGACGTTCTAAGGTGTCGCAGAAAATCTTGCCACCTATAACCATTGTGCCATCCACACTCCATGGAGTGAAGCGACGGCGGAATATATTGATGTTCATGATAATTTACAATTAATAATTGATAATGAATAATTGGATCAAGGCCGGCCATTAAGGCTGATTTAAGAACCGAAAACCAAAATGACCGGAAATGACCATGACCGGAAATGACCGGATTTTATATGATAGAAGTAACTTTCTGATAACGCTTGTCTGGTAAAATACTGATCAAACCTTGACGCTTCCAATTCTTCAGCATCTGCCTTACCGTCTCATGGGTAGCAGTTGCGCCCTTTACGGCAACACTCTGCTGCTCTGCCTGCTCAAAGGTGAAAGTTACGTCAAGACGTTCGAAGATGGAATCATTCTTACCTCTATGTGTACGATCGTAGGGCGACTGACTGCAATAATTCTTGGATGAGAAAGCATCTTCTATGCGACTACGGAAGAAGTAGAGTGCATTATCCAACTGATAATCTGCCAGGATATTGAAGGTTTCGAGCATGGTTGGTGTCTGCGTCTTTACGAGCATTCCCTTCCACAAATCAGGTGACTCCTTCAGCTGTTTCTCGGCTCCATTGAAACCATGCTTCTGAATCAGCGTTTCCAGAACCTTGCAGAGCATGATGCAGGTCATCATTCGCATGGTGGTTGGACAGATACGGAAACGCTGGCGGGCTTTCACCTTGTCGTCATTTTTCATCGTCTCCAGTCTGATCTGTTCCAGCCATTTTCTACCCTTTTCCTCCAGCTTGGGCAGAACCACCTCACCGGTCAGCAAAGGCAGAAGATGAGCAATCTGAATGATGCGGTCGCGCTGACGTTCGTTCATCACATACATGTTGTCAGAAAGTGGAGTGAAGGTATTATCGGGCGTTTTTGCCACGATGATACGGCTCTGGAAACCATCCGTATAATTGCTTACCACTCGATAGAGCGCATCAGGCGTTCCGCACATCACTACGTTCCATAACAGTCTGTCTATATGAACATTCACTGCATCCGCACTTCTTGCTTCACGCTCATAGCTTGTTCCGTCGTAAGCCTGTCTCAACATGACTGAAAAGTCGCTCATTGCCGATTTCCACTTCTGCGCTACGGTGTCAGCTTCCGGAGTAAACGAGAAGGCGTGCTTGCCTTCTGTGTTAGCCAGTCGTTCAGCCAGATTCGCCACCGTATTGTTCAGTGTCAAGCATCTTACAGGCAGTTTCGGCTCTTCCGGCTGCTCCTTCTTGTTCTTGGCTGCACGTTTCTTGGCTCGCCATTCATCCTCCTTCTGCTGATACATTTTGTCCATTTCCTTCACTTCCGAAGTCCATGCGTCAATCACGGGGTCAATACTTCCCTTACCAGATGCAAAATCACCGGCGATGTAGGAGATGAGGTTCAGCGAGTTCATCTTGCCGTGAACGGAAACCTTCACGCCCGTTGCGAGCATTCCGATGGCAGGACAGATGGCTGTGATTACAGGCAGTGCCAGTGCCGGACCCACTGCGCTGATGGAATCCCGAATGCCTTGCGGCAACTTAGGCAGCGCATTATAATAGAACAGATCGTCCTTGGCGTTAGCATCGTCCAGCGCATTTACCAGCGCCTCATTGTCAGCCGCCGAACCACCACCCGCATTTCCCTGCTTCATTCGTTCCTGACGGATGGCAGAGAGCACATCCTTCAGTCGCTTAGGCATTTGCGTGATTTTCTCGTTCAATGCCGAGTTGATGCAAGCCATCTTTTCCTGTTCGGGAAACCCATCGTAGCAGGGAATAATCTGAGCCAGCAGATTGCGGTCAAAACCACAGATGTGGCGCAGGTTCACAGCCAGCTCAAAGGTCAGCGTATTGCGGTTGGAGCGCATCGGCTCCTGCCCATCATTATACAGTTGCCACCACTTCTTAATGATTTCCCCATAAGGAATCCCAAGATAATTGTCCTGAGCAGCAGAAGTAGTTGAAGCAGCAGTTGACGCAGTAGAGGCTGAAGCAGCAGAAGTAGAAATTCTCGAATTCTTTAATTCTTGACTCTTAAAGCTCCCCTGAGGATTCTTCTTGATTTCTTCCTTCCAAGGCTCATAATGCTTGTTCGCTTTGTGCGCCCCTTCCGGCAGTTCCTCCTGTCCGTATCTTTCACGCTCTTCCAGGACCTTCCCTTCAGCAGCCACGGCAGCCTCATCGTATTCATCCTTGAAGAGCCGTGGCGAAAGGAAGAGCAAATCTTCGCCATCCGATGTGGTAGTGAAATAAACCCTGTTAATGTCGTGAGCCGAAGTATCCATTTCGCACTTGAGCATCGTAGCAATTCGTACCTGATTCTCCAGAACCGTCTTGCCCTTTTCGCGTTCAAACACCGCATGTCCGCCCTGTCTTGCACTACGTTCCAGCATCAGCAGTCCGTACTTGTCCGGTTCTTTCAGCAGCAGCTTGGCAGCCTTGGCGAATGCCTCCGGCTCATCCATATCAAATCCGAAAGCACCGCTTGGCAGTTTCATTCCCTTCACCACGCCTTGCGGATAATGGCCGGAGTAGTTAAACTGCACCAGTCTCCGTTTCGCAGCATCGTTTCCGGCACGAGCCAGACGAAGATTCGCCTTCTGCTCATTACTTCCACGCAGCTGCTTATACTCCTCTTCCGAGGTGATGGAGCGGGCAACCTTGTGCCCATTCTCCACCTTTATTAAATAACAACTCATCTATCTGTTTCTACTTATCGTTTTAAGTTGAATACAAAAATCCTAATGTTTCAGTTGGTAATCCACTACCGCCTCAGCCCCTTCTTCAGCCTCAACAGCCAGCGCTCGGGCGATGTTGATTCCCTCATGGCAGAACACCTTCAAGGTAAGCTGAACAGCACCGTCCTTGGTTTTGCTCACACGACCATGCGCCAGTTTCTTAATCAGTTCCGACTGAGTTCTGAGGCGGTGCTGAACCACGAAATCAAACGTTCCGTCAGGCATTTGCTGAGCCACGCCCATCGAACGGAATCGAGGAACCTTATTCACCCCCGATTCCTGAGGACTGAAGAGGAAATACTGCTTAGCATCATAGTAAGCCATTCCACCCAACTGCACATGCTGGCAGTCATTATTATTCACCTGCTGGTTCTGAACATTATTCTGAGCATTGTTCTGAACCTTGTTTACTTTCTTAACCATAATCTGAATTGAATTTTTAGGAGAAGAAACATCCGGATTGTTGCGCGCTTTACCATGGAAAATCCTCCTCAGTTTCAACTCAGTTTTACTTTTTACCTTTTTACTTTTTTACCCTTTTACTTTTTCAATGTCCGTAACCAGAATATCCTGATAAACCTGACCATTGTGCTCATGGGTAGTGAACCGGAGCGTAACCGCCACTAGCTCGCCAGCCGCATACTTACACTGAGCCATATTGCCCAACATTGCCGCAGCGTACTGGTTCTCATACTTGCCGCCCATCTCCTGGAGAACGATGTTGCATTTCATCATCTGTCCGTTCTCACTTTTCTGACTCTGCACAGCGAAGGTCTCGCCCTGCTGCACCACTCTCATGATCTTACTGTTCATAATAAAACAACTGCAAGACCTCGCCTTCCTTTTCAAGGCTCATTAGTTCCAACTCCGATCTTGCTGAAAGCTGGTGCAAAGATAAGAAGTCTTTGAATGCGCTGGAACAGTTGGTGGAAGAATCCCCCCTCATCTTTCCACTGCTTTTCTCTTTCTGTCTATTTCAGCTCAGCTTCAAGGATATTTTTCATCACGACAAGCAGGCTGACTGCTCCATTGGCGCCACTGGTAATACGCCGATTATATTCCTTATTAATTAAGTCGAAGAAAAGTTTCAGATAGAATCGTTCCGTCACTTTCTTCACTTTCTTCTCATCTCTGATATTTCTTAGAGTATGGAAGTTAACGCCCTCATTGAGATTCACCAGTTTGCTGTGCGTATAGCCCAACTTGATGACGGCTTCATAGGCAATGCCCAGAGCCGTTTTCTCATGCTTCTTATTATCTGCCATGATTCCTGATCGGTTTGCGAGAGAAGCCGTGGATTCCCGATGGCCATCTTCAATCACGTTGTGAGGTTCCCCGCCTCCGCTCAGGTTATTATAAAAACAAAAAACTCGGAAATAAGAGGTTGAATCTCAAATCCGAGTGCAAAGATATGGATAAATGGTTATAGATAAAAATACAGTATTCGGAATTATGCGGCAAAATCCTATCAGCAGTTTATCAATTGATAATCAGGCAGAAAAAGGGCGTTGATAGAAATTTCCATCAACGCCCCATATTATCTTATCAACAACAGATAGCTTTTATCAGAAGCTTGACGCTATCAATTGCTTAATTCTAGCATGCAATTCCCTAGTCAAAGTTGTGTTGCTTGTTCCAAAGTCGGCATGGTTACTAATGTAGACTCTCACATTGACCCCTAATGCATTACTAATAGACTGAACACTCCCCATAAGTACTTCTTCTTTGTTCCCATAAGGAGTAGTATGCAGAATGCCCAGCACATTGGCTACCAGTTTCAGATTATGCCCCCAGGTATTACTCTTATGATTCGGTTGCTTATCATTGAGCAGTAAGGCAATTTCTTGATTTGCGCAGATTTTTCGCCAAATAGCTTTATAAACCTCCCAGTCAATCTTCAAAAAGGGTCTGATTTTCAATGTAAGTTTTTCAATTCCTTCTACCCACTTTTCAACTTGTTCCCGGGCTTCCTCATCCATCAGTTCCAGAGGAGTCTTAACGTCCATATAGTCTGTAACAGGTAAAATTATCTTGTTTTCTTCGTTATCGTAACGATGACTTTTGAATGCGCTTATTAATTTTTCAGAGAAAGGCTTAATATCACGAAGCATCAACAGACGAGCCAGGACATTACATATGGCTCGGTTAGGATTACGCTCGGCAGCATCATCTTCTTCATCAGGAGCAGCATCACACATTTGGGTAAAGAGTACCGTAAGGATGGTGGCAACGGTGTACTTCGACTGATGCCGCTTCATGAGATCTCCATACAGAAACTCAACATCATTATCACGATGGTTCTTGATTTCCAACAGTCTCTGGCGAACCATTTGTAAACCACCAATACAGCGTCCCCACTATTTATCAGCGGGTTAGCCGTACCAGTATTTTTGAATAAAGTTTTGATTTTCTAAAATTTAACAATCAAGCGACGGCTTGGGAGGTCTTCGTTACCTCAGCATCCGTACCATCTTCAAAATGGCGAACATAGTCACATGGCAGGAACGAGGCATCAACCTCCTCGCCACAAAGAATGCGAGTAAGGATATCCTCAATGTACTCACCAAAGTTCACTTTGTTCAATTTGCAACTTTCCAACAACCCGAACATAAACGCCAAATTCTGGGCAGAGAAGTGACTTCCTGTCTGAAGCCAATTGCGTCTTCCCATAGCGATATGTCTAAAACATCTCTCTATGGCTATATTGTGCATGTCGATTCGGCCGTCCGAAAGGAATGTTCGGAAGGCATCTTCGTCATCAAGTATGTAATCTATGGCTCTGTGAACCATCTGACCATATTCGTCACCTGCAGCACGCATCTTTTTGAGCATTTCCATGATGCGATCAACGATAGGCTCGCTCCACTCTTTACGGAACTCCAGACGATGTTCTGGGCTTTGGTCATCCTCTTGCAGGAAGACTCGCTCGATATAGAACAAAGCATTGATCAATATCAAAAGCATTTCCATTCTCGAATCTACCAAATAGGCATCCACCAAATAATGGCGAGCATGGAACCAACAGGCCTGGCGCAACAACTCTTGTCCTTCCAAGTCTTTGACTATAGCTGGATATTGAGGAGCTCTGTCTGCTACGAAACCTACAATGGAAGAATCCTTGAAGATTTTCTCTTCTTGCAACATGTGGTCGCGGGTACCCTCATCATAGAGCATCACACAAAGCTTTTTCTCCAAGGAGAGAGCTGCCTGAACATACTCTATTGTATATTTCAGAGGGTCATCAGGTGTTTCTCTGCTACGTACCAGTAAACGAGTTGCATCATTGTTGGTAAACTTAGACTGTCTGATAGCTTCCAGCATCAAAGGTTCAAGTCTTTCCCTCAACATCTCCATAATCTGATGCATCCATAAGTTCAAGGAAGACTGAGGTATGTTCGTCTTCATTCCCTTCAACATCTCAAGAATTCGATTCTCACTAAGGTTATAGCAAAACTTTGACTCCAGATAGAATCTTGCAAAACTTGGCATAACAGGATTGCTCTCCAAGATTCTTACCGGGCGCTTGCTACACATTGGATCACTCTTAGGAACATTGAATCGACCAATCTTGTATTCACGGCAAGTTACCTTAGCTGGAGTATGGAAGAACAGCTGGATGTACCACGTATCCTCACCTGTCACCTTGTCCTTTCGTTTTATCAGCTTTGAGCCTTTAGGGAGATTACTGGTATCAATGCCCATTTCTTCCAAGATGGTTGCTGTATATACACGACGGCGACAAGGAGTATTTGACTCGGTATCCAAAGAAGGCTTGGACTTATCGGTCTTTTGTTTCGGAACCCGAACCTTTGGCCTATTTGTTTTCTTCTTTGCAGAATCATCCATTCCGTTGCGATCCTTTCCACTGGTTACAGCCATCACATGCTTGACAATAGCTGCGAGGCCATTTTCCTCTAACAATGGACAATTAGGATCTATCTCACCGTTTAGGAAACGAGTGGCGTCACTGTTGCGTTGGAACACTCTACGGTTAATCAACTCGACCACTTGCTTAGCGTCCAATGCAGCCTTATCGGCAGCGTCAGCCACTTCCTTCAAGTCATCAATAGTCTTCACTTTCTTTGATAGAACAGATATTCTTTTATTGCTCTCCTCAAGAGCCTTGCGTGCCTCGCCCAGCATTTGCTCTGCATTATCGGCACGCATCTTTTCCTTTTCTGCCCTCAAGTTAGCAGCCTGGACCTCCTTCTCTGCCTCCTTGGCTTTTGCAAAGGCATTGTCGCGTTCCATCTCCATTAAGGAAATCTTGTCCTCGTACTCTTGGCGAGTCTCTTCCTCTACCGTCTTGTTTTCATCCTCCAAGAAACTGGCATAATCGTTACGTTTGACCAACTCATTGGTCAAACGAACGTTCTCCATGCGTAAAACTTGGAGTTCAGCCTGTATGTTGTCTCTTGTATTCATGTATGCAAAGGTACTAAAAATCAGTGAGATACGCAAATGTTTACCGTTAAATATTGTATATAAATAACTGATTTTCAATTAGTTAGATACAACTATACTTTACTACCAAAGGCTCTCATCTTAGCCAAAATGCGTTGTTTCTCAGCCTCTGGAAAATTTGGACTCGAAAGTAACTTTAGTACTTCATTCTCATTTTTGGAGGCACGGGCACTATTCTCGGCCGCTCTCCGCTCGGCAGCAGCTGTTTGGGCTTTTGCCTTAGTTATACGGGCATTGGCGGCAGCAATCTCTGCCTCCAATGCTGATATTTTATATTGTATACTCATATTCTAATTTTTGTCTGAACCGACGTAGACATTATCAATATCAAAGTTTCCCTTGATAACTCATGCGTAATCTTGCATTCCTCGAACTCCGGCTTGAGAAACTTACCGTCAGTAAACCATTTCGAGCAAAGAACCCAACCATTTATATCATAATGCAAGATTTTTACCTTGCGATAGTCCTTGGAATAAAAGACAAAAGCCTCATTGTAATTTCGAGGATTATGTCCCATGACATCACGCACTATAGAAGCCAATCCTTCATATCCCTTACGCATGTCGGTAGGAGTGGACTTCATAAAAAACTTAGTTCTGCTATCAAAGTTTATCATGGCTGCGACATTTTATGCAGCAATTCTGCCACGACAAACAAACTGTTACTCTTTATCTCTATCTGCTCTCCATCAGGAGATTTCAGAATTAAGGTCTCCACTTGCCAGGTTGTTGGCTTTGGAGCAACATCCTTTATAGTAATAGGTATGAAAGCATCTTGCGATGGTTCCTGCTGTTTCTCCTGTAAAGGATAGTTCTTCTTGTACTGGATGAGCCAATCATAATCGACTGCTTCATCTTTGCAATACTTACGCAGGCTACGTCCCTTTCGGTTCTGGTTGTAGTCCTGCATCACCTTTTCAAAATATTCTTTGCTTTCCATTTTATGTGAATTTTAAAACGGTTGCAAAGATAATATTTTTCATTTACCCCACCTTACGCTGTATTGGTGGTTTACGAACCATTTCTGTTTCGCTCCACACTTCCACAGCATTCAACCCATGCAACTGCTGCTCTAGAATACAGAGAAGCCTTGTCCAGGTGCGAAACAAATCATCACCCCGATAACGCCTACGGAGATATTCCAGTTTCTGTTCTGAAAAACGTTCAAATGGTTCCATCTATTTACCAGCTTAATGGGAGAATACATTTGGAATATTCTTCATGAACAACTTCACCTGATCCATGGCAGATTTATCCATACCGGGAAGCGTCTGAGTACCATCTACCAATTGATTGAACACCTCAGAATCAATCTCCTGCACCACGAATTGGTCTTTGCCACAGAGCAAAGCTTTGCGTTTATTGCCTTTAGGAAACATTTCAATAAAAATGCCAGCCCCGGATGCCCCCTCTATAAGCGCCGTCTGACGTTTATTATCGGGATCAATCGACACTGTTCCACCCTCGTTTGCACCGAACGAAAAATCAAGATCACTATCCCAATCCTCGCGAGCCGTTGTAAGGTATTTATCCATAGCCTTGGTAAGTCGGTCGAGGTTGAGATGAGGAAAATGAAATCTCACCTTACAGAATCCCTCAGGATGATCATGCACCGTAGTCCAGAAAGCATTGGTAGAATAAACCGCAGAAAGCTTAACCTTAAGCAGTTTATCTTTCAAGCACTTGCAGATGGAAGCTTCAAGGATGTTAGCCACCGTCTTTGTATGGCTGAAGGCCTTTGACTTGCGCTCTATGGCGATACGCTGGATTCCCGGTCGATTGTCGATGATGACCAGACAGTTTCTATAATCAGCATACTTTTTCGACATGAGGTGTTCGTCTGTGATGGTTACATCCGTAACATTTGCCACACGCATCACATAAACGTTATCTTGCGGCTTCACTATCTGCTTGTGCCAGAAAAGTTTCTTTCTGGCATTCTCAAACTGAAATGGTTTCCCGAAATCAGCCAGCAAAACCTCTTCAAGCAATTGCTGGCGATTATCAAACGATTCTTTCACATTCACATTTACCCAGCCGGGAAACTCAATCTGATATTCAGGGTTAGGTTCAATGATACGCAAGAAATTGTAGTTGTAAATTGCAAATTTAGACATCGTCTTAAATGTATATATGTTTATTTGTTTATAAGTTTATCAACGGTTGTATCAGTAAAAGTTTGCCAAATTTTCAATTCTACAGGCTTATAGTCCTCGAAGAGCTGCTTTACAAACTCCACTTCAAACACCAGTCGTAGATCATTTCTGTCTTCTTCTGCTGTTCCTTCCTTACGATAACCCAGACGGGCTATTTTGATGAAGAATAAATCACGTACACCCTTACCCTTTATATAAGGCATGAAGTAGAAAAGCTTGTTGAGAGCCACCGATGTTGGGAACTTCTTGCCTGTATAGTAGATGGTGGCAGAGCCGTCAAGAAACATCTTCTCGTTGTCTTTCTTTACCAGCGAGATAAGTACATTCTTGGTTTCATCCACCATAGCCGCCTGCTGCGGCTTTCCCCCATATTTCTCCCAATTAATGTCATCATGCAACATACTGTTGTCAGTAATGCTATTGAGTGCATACTGGTCGAAAAGGTCGAGGAAGTTGAGCTCGTGATACTTATTAGTAACTGTAGAAGTCTGCGTGTTGCGATCTTTCACAACTTCTAATAGTGACTGTTTGTGCATAATCTCCCTAACAGCTTCAGTACAATTCTGTGTATTCTCAGGCATGATTCTTTGAATATCATTGAAGAGTCGGATTAGAGAACGACCTACTGCCCACGCCAAATTTACAGGAACAGCATTGCCTATCTGCTTGTATTTATCACTCATACTCCCCTGGAAAGCCCAATTATCAGGGAATGTTTGAATACGTGCATATTCACGAACGCTTAATGGGCGTGTTTCTAAAGGATGGCAACGCTCTGTTTGTTTTTGGCATGGAGAGCATGTTAGTGTTAAAGAAGGCTCATCAAGTGACAGTCTTCTAGCCATACCCGTTTTTCCGCCACCAAGCAACCAACTTCCACCCATATAATCTTTGGCAACTTCTTCTGGCAGATTTCGCCAATCACCACCTTGGGGAACCATTGCCAAAACACGCTTTTTCTTCTCAGGATATTGGGCACCCTCAGAAACAGGAACATCATTCTCATAAATCACACTTTTATAGAGAGCATCACGAAGAGTTAACACTTCATGATAAGGAGTAGGCCAATGAAACTCTACATTTTGTGCAATATCATTACGAATAGCTATAAGAATCAATCTCTCACGTTTCTGGGGTACTTGATACATAATAGCACGCAAGACACGAGGCTCAACAAGTGTGTAACCTAATTCTGCAATTGTATTTTTTATTGTTTCAAATGTTCGCCCATTTTCATGAGAGATTAAACCTTTAACATTTTCTCCCATAAAGACTTTCGGCTGAATTTCTTTTACGGCTCGGGCTAGTTCAAAGAATAAAGTACCTCTAGTATCGTTGAATCCTGCCCCTTTTCCTGCATACGAAAATGCCTGACATGGGAAACCACCTGAAAGAAAATCAATTTTACCCCTTAAAGGAGTAAAGTCAATATGGCGAACATCACCCTCAATCACATTCCATTCGGGTTTATTTGTTTTTAGAGTTTTGCAGGCTGCAGTTTCAAACTCATTCAGCAATACGTGGTGGAAACCAGCCAACGACATTCCCAAAGCCAGTCCACCTCCACCAGCAAAAAGTTCAATAGAATTGAATTGGCGTACTGGTGTCACAGCAGATTCTGCCTCCCAATTACTTTGGAGCATGGCTTCCACTTCAGGAATTGACTTGAGTTCTTCCATGTCAAATCCCCAAGCACCATTTTGTTGATGAAG
>ERZ894199.337-NODE-337-length-22946-cov-162.253986_pt1 | contig 22946 bp, 17 predicted proteins | sample MGYA00380285_ERZ894199 | MGnify/ENA primary metagenome ERZ894199 (study PRJEB32331, sample SAMN06328447) | human gut metagenome | biome: human gut microbiome; feature: stool | host: Homo sapiens | collected 2012-01-17 ... | reverse complement strand
TATCTCCAACTGTTTAAAATTAGTAAAGTAAAGAAGGAGGTAAATTTACTTATGCGAAATTCAATGTTTCCCGCCCTGATGATTTTACTGGTCATAGTCTTTCTGTGTCTGACATCGTGGCTTTACGGCAGAATGGTGTTGTAAGCTGTCACTATGTGGATTCCATCGGCTTCCAGGAACTGCCCGGATTTTTGAAACCGGAGAACTACCTGAAAGCCGCAGAAATGGCGATGGAGGACGATTACGGCATGATTGACGGCGTAATCAATAACGGAAAGAAGGAAGAACCGGTGGAGAAAGCATCGGTTCTGGATCAGCTGAAGGAAAAGCAGGAGGCTGTGCCGCCTGCGCCGCCTCGCAGGTGCTGCGAAGAAAAGGAGTTATAAATGCGTTTTACGGATGACGAATGGATGCTCATGATGCTTTACAGCCCTGGCACACGGACAGGGCTGATCGAAGAGCTTCAAAAGATGCAAAAAAGTCTGACGGGCAGAGACAGAAACCTGCGCAGGTGGACGGCCTCGCTGCTTGCAAAACTGGCAGAGATGACGGATGCAGAATATGAGGCACTGGATTTGTATCCGGACGAATAAAGGAGAGGAGGAAAAAGACAGATGATGACGAAAACGGCTTATTATATGCAGATGGCGCAGGAAGCTGCGGCACAGATCACTGGCAGCAAAGAGCAGTGGACAGCGTTTCTGACCACATCCGCACGGCTTTATAAGTATCCTTTTGCGGAGCAGCTGATGATCTATAAGCAGAGACCAGAAGCGACGGCCTGTGCAGAGTACGATCTCTGGAATGATCGGATGAACCGCTATGTGAAGCGTGGCTCCAAGGGCATTGCTCTTTTGGACATGCGCGGCGAGCAGCCGAAACTGCGGTATGTATTTGATGTGGCAGATACCGGAGAACGGAAGAATTCCCGACCGGTACAGCTCTGGAAAATGAATGCGGAGCATGAGCAGCCAATCATTCGCGCACTGGATGCAGCATTTGATGTTTCTGCCGGTGCTGGGTCTCTGGAAAATCATATCATGGAAGCGGCAGAACGCCTTGCAAGGGATTACTGGGAGGAAAACCGCAGGCAGATCAGTGACATCGTTGCAGATTCCTATCTGGAAGGATATGATGAACTCAACATCGGAGCTTCCTTTAAGAGAGCTGCCGCTGTCAGCATCGCATATTCCGTCTTTACCCGGACGGTGGGCAATGCAGATGACTATTTTGAGCACGAGGATTTTCTGGACATCTTTGATTTTAATACGCAGGCTGCCGCCAATGTGCTGGGAACTGCGGTCAGCGAAATGTCCAGCCAGATCTTCCGGGAAATTGAACGCACGATCCGAACCTATGAAAGAGATAAGCAGGCAGAAAGGAGCCAAAACTATGATGGAGCTGAATTACACGAAGAACGGCGATTACCTGATTCCGGACATCCAGTTGTCGGTGCAGGAACAGAAGCCGCTGGGCAAGTACGGGAGAATGCGCAGAGCGTTCCTGCAGGAGAACAACACGCTGCTGTACAATCACCTGATCCTGACCGAGAAACTGTACCCGCATCTGTGGGAGATTCAGGAGACCGCGACCGCACGGATGGAGCAGATGATGGCGGAGCTTTTGAAAGCGAATCCGGCACCGGACAAGAAATCGAACCAGATGGCCTGGGTGCAGCACATGAACATGTTGAAAGCGCAGGCAGAGGAAGTTATTCTGACGGAACTTATCAACAGTTAAATTTTATGAGCCTGTTTCAGTCCGAAGCAGAGCAGATTCAGAAAATTGATGCGGCGGCAGAAAATGCAGCCAGAGAAGCGGAGAGCGAAAAGCCCTCCGCTTTTGTCATTTCTGAGGATGAAATCGACCGGATGCTACGGACAGGCTCCAATTTTGAAGGCGGAAAAATCCGGATTTATGCGCTGTATCAGCAGCAAGGGGACGCAAAAGAACGAGCTGCATTTCTGAAAGCGGAATACGGTATCGGTGGTCACAGCTATACCTTTATGGATGGCAGTCGCGGTTTTGCGGATTATGACGGAAAAGGTATTCTGCTTCGCAATTACGGCCATGACCGGGAGGCGCGCCTCACATGGTCGGCGGTGGATAAGCGGTTAGACCGGCTTGTGGAAAATGGTCAATATCTTACCGCGCTGGAAATGGAAGAGTATCGAAAGCTGGAGCAGGAATATGGTGCACCGCTTCCTATGCCGACTGCCGCCCATGTGTTTCCGCCAACGCCACCGGAACGCTATGATACCGGAAATGAGCATGTGGACAATATGCTGAATACGGCTGCGGATGTCTATGCCCGGAGCGAGTTGGCAGCACCCCAGCGATTTACCGTGATGGAGACAGACGATGGCTATGCGGTTTGGGATGATATTCAGGACGGCATTCATGTGGAACCGGATGGTGTCAGCGAAGAGTTTACCAGCGAATGGGAGGCAGAGACTTACCGCCAGCAACTGATTGAAAAAGTTCAGGAACGAGAAGCAAAAGACTGGCTCTATGTTGAACAGAGCAAGCAGAATTTGCAGCAGGACATTCCATTCCCGGATGTGGAATCTGAAGAAGCACCGGAATCGGCTCACGCAGAGACAGATCCTCTGGTGCTGGAAATGCAGGAACATGCCAGAGAACTTGCCAGAGAGTCAGGCTATGCACCGAATGAACGATTTGTAGTCACGATGACCGGCGAGAACTTCCCGGATTCTAAAGATGCGTTTGCCATCTGGGATTATGTCAAAGAAGAGTATTACGGATATTCGGACGGAAAAGTGCAGACATTTGCCGATTATGTGAGTGCGTCCGAGGCGTTGCAGGAGATTCGCGGCAGGAATATGGAGGCTGAAAAAGAGCCTGCAACTGTGCAGCCAGAACCGGCAGCTCCGGTGCAGCCAGATTATCGTGTCGGCGATACGCTGTATCTGGACGGAAAGGCATTTACGATTGAAAAAGTCGGGCTTTTTGATGTGGAGCTTCGGGACCCGGATTCCGTGTATCCGATCTTCCGCTCGGAAAGCAAGGAGAATCTGGCAAGACTTTTGGAGCATGAGGAAAATGTTCACCTGCATAATCTGGTGGTTGATCTGAATCCCGGCAGAGAAAAGCAAAGTGAGGAACAAAAATCGGTAATTCCAGAGACAGAGCCGGAGAACACTCATGCAGAAAACTATCGTATCAACAGCTTTCATCTTGGCGAAGGCAGTCCCAAACAAAAATTCCGTGCCAACATGGATGCTATCTACACGCTGAAAACCTTAGAAAACCAGCACAGGGATGCGACACCGGAAGAACAGGAAACACTGGCCAATTATGTCGGCTGGGGCGGGCTGGCAGATGCCTTTGACGCAGAGAAAGCTGCCCGGACAGGCGAATATAAGGAACTGAAAGCAGCTCTTACGGAAGAAGAATATGCCGCAGCCAGGGCTTCGACTCTGAATGCGCACTACACCAGTCCTACCGTGATCCGTGCAATCTATGAAGCGTTGGACGGTATGGGATTTGAGAAAGGCAATATTCTGGAACCGTCGATGGGTGTCGGCAACTTCTTCGGTATGCTGCCGGATTCCATGCTGGAAAGCAGACTGTATGGTGTGGAACTGGATTCCATCACAGGGCGTATTGCGCAGAAGCTGTATCCGCAGGCAGAAATCAAGGTGGCAGGTTTTGAAACCACCGACCGCCGCGATTTCTATGATCTGGCCGTGGGCAATGTGCCATTTGGCAACTACCGTGTCAGCGATAAACCCTATGATAAGCTCGGTTTTTCTATCCACAACTATTTCTTTGCCAAGGCATTGGATCAGGTTCGTCCCGGTGGCATCGTGGCCTTTGTTACCAGCCGCTATACGATGGATTCCAAGAATCCAGATGCACGAAAGTATCTGGCGCAGCGGGCAGAACTGCTGGGAGCCATCCGACTTCCCAATAACGCATTCCGTGCCAATGCCGGTACAGATGTAGTGTCGGATATCATTTTCCTGCAAAAGAGAGACCATCCCATTGATATCGAGCCGGATTGGGTGCATCTGGGGCTAACTTCGGAGGGCATAACCCTCAATAGTTATTTCATTGACCACCCGGAAATGGTGCTGGGTGAGATTACAACGGAAAGCACCCAGTACGGCAAGGAAGAATGTACGGTCATTCCGATTCCAGGTGCGGATCTGGGAGACCAGCTGCATGAGGCTGTGCAGCACATCGGCGGGCACTATGAAGCGCAGGAGCTGGCACCGGAGGAAGAAATGTCCTTGCAGGGCGAAACCATTCCGGCAGACCCCAATGTAAAGAATTTCTCCTATGCAGTGGTGGATGGGGATGTCTACTTCCGTGAGAACAGCATCATGCGAAAGGCTGACCTTTCTGCGACAGCCACCGGCAGAATTAAGGGCATGGTGGAGCTTCGCACCATTGTGCAGGAACTGATTGACTACCAGCTGAACGATTACCCGGAGGACGCGATTGCCCAGAAACAGCGGGAACTGAATGTAGCCTATGACCGATTCGCCAATCAATACGGGCTTATCAACTCCCGTGCAAATGCGCAGGCTTTTTCGGAAGATTCGTCTTATTATCTGCTTTGCTCTCTGGAAAATGTGGACGAAAACGGAAGGCTGGAATCCAAGGCGGATATGTTCACCAAACGGACGATTCGACCGGAACGGGCTGTTACCAGCGTAGATACTCCGGCGGAAGCTCTGGCAATCTCCATCGGAGAGCGCGGCAGAGTGGATTTAGCCTATATGTCGGAGCTTTTAGGCACACCGGGAGAATATGAAAAAATCCAGCAGGAACTGCATGGTGTCATTTTCAAAGACCCGATGACGCAGGGCAGCGAGGAAACCGGCTGGGTGACGGCTGATGAATATCTGTCAGGCAATGTCCGGGAAAAGCTCCGCGTGGCAGAACTGGCTGTGGCTTCTGACCCTGCATTTGCGGTGAACACGGAATATCTGAGAAAGGCGCAGCCGAAAGACCTGGATGCGTCGGAGATTGATGTGCGCCTTGGTGCCACATGGGTCAATCGGGATTATATCCAGCAGTTCATGGAAGAAACCTTTGAACCGCCGTTTTATCTGCGCCGGAACATTGAAGTGAAATTCTCTCCCATGACGGCAGAGTGGCAGATCACCGGTAAGAGTACACCGAGCCGGAATGATGTCCATGCCTATATGACCTACGGCACCAGCCGAGCCAACGCCTACCGGATTCTGGAGGATACGCTGAATCTGCGGGATATCCGTATCTACGATACGGTGGAGGATGCAGACGGCAAGCAAAAGCGAGTTCTGAATAAAAAGGAGACCACTCTCGCCCAGCAGAAACAGCAGGCCATTAAGGATGCGTTCCAGAACTGGGTGTGGAAAGACCCTTATCGTCGTGCGGAACTTGTGGAAAAGTATAATGAGTTGTTCAACAGTACTCGTCCCCGTGAGTACGATGGCTCCCATATCCGCTTTGGCGGTATGAATCCGGAAATCCGGCTGCGGGAGCATCAGCAGAATGCCATTGCTCATGTGTTGTACGGAGGCAATACGCTGCTGGCCCACGAAGTTGGTGCCGGCAAGACCTTCGAGATGGCAGCTTCTGCTATGGAGGCAAAACGGCTGGGACTGTGCCAGAAATCCATGTTTGTCGTTCCGAATCATTTGACTCTTCAGTGGGCAAACGAATTCCTGCGCCTGTATCCGAGTGCTAAACTGCTGGTGGCAAGCAAAAAGGACTTTGAGACTGCCCGCAGAAAGAAGTTCTGCGCACGAATTGCCACTGGAGATTACGATGCGGTTATCATCGGGCATTCCCAGTTTGAGAAAATCCCGGTGTCCGCAGAACGGCAGGAGCGGATTTTGACTGCACAGATTGATGAAATCGAAAACGCCATTGCTGAGATGAAATCCCAGAATGGCGAACGTTTCTCCATCAAACAGATGGAAAAGACCCGGAAAGGATTGGAGGCGAGATTGGAGAAACTTCGGGCAACCGACCGAAAAGACGATGTGATTACCTTTGAGCAGCTGGGCGTAGACCGACTGTTTGTAGACGAAGCACATGCCTTTAAGAATCTGTTCCTCTACACAAAAATGCGCAATGTTGCAGGCTTGTCCACATCGGAAGCGCAGAAATCTTCGGATATGTTTATGAAGTGCCAATATATGGACGAGTTGACAGGCGGGCGCGGCATCATTTTTGCGACCGGCACCCCGGTTAGCAACAGCATGACGGAGCTTTACACCATGATGCGGTATCTCCAGTACGGCACGTTGCAGCAGAAAGGGCTGACCCATTTCGACAGCTGGGCTTCTACCTTTGGTGAGACCACCACAGCCATTGAGCTGGCACCGGAAGGAACCGGATACCGGGCAAGAACAAGATTTGCAAAATTCTTCAACCTGCCGGAGCTGATGAATATGTTCAAGGAAGTGGCAGATATCAAGACTTCCGATCAGCTGCATCTGCCGGTGCCGGAGGCAAAATTTGAAACCGTGGTGGTGCAGCCTTCGGAGCATCAGCAGGCGATGGTGGCGGAGCTTTCGGAACGGGCGGCGGCTGTGCATTCCGGTGTGGTAGACCCGTCGGTCGATAACATGCTGAAAATCACATCGGATGGCAGAAAGCTGGGACTGGATCAGCGATTGATGAATCCGCTCCTGCCGGATGACCCAAATAGCAAGCTCAACGCCTGTGTGCGGAATGTGCTTCGGATTTATGAGGAAGGACAGTCGGATAAGCTGACCCAGTTGCTGTTCTGCGACCTCAGCACGCCGAAGAACGATGGAACCTTCAATGTCTATGAGGATATCCGCGCCAAACTAATTCAGTCCGGTGTGCCGGAAGAAGAAATCGCATTTATTCATGATGCCGATACTGAGGCAAAAAAGAAAGATTTGTTTGCCAAAGTGCGTACCGGACAGGTACGGGTATTGTTAGGTTCGACACAGAAGATGGGTGCAGGCACGAACGTGCAGGACAGGCTGGTGGCCGTGCATCATCTGGATGTGGGCTGGCGGCCTGCGGACATGACCCAGCGAAATGGTCGTATCATCCGTCAGGGAAACCGAAACAAAGAAGTGCAGGTTTATCAGTATGTGACGGAAGGAACTTTTGATGCCTACCTCTATCAGACACTGGAGAATAAGCAGAAATTTATCAGCCAGATCATGACCAGCAAATCTCCGGTACGTTCCTGTGATGATGTAGATGAGCAGGCTCTTTCCTATGCAGAGATCAAGGCACTTTGTGCCGGAGACCCGCAAATCAAGGAGAAAATGGACTTGGATGTAGATGTTGCAAGGCTGAAAGTATTGAAGGCGGATCATCAGAGCCAGCAGTACCGATTGGAAGATAAATTGATGAAATATTTCCCTGCGGAGATTGAGAAAACGCAAGGGTTCATCAAGGGCTTTCAGTCGGATATTCGGACGGTGGCGGCACATCCGCTGCCGGAAGAGGGGTTCTGCGGTATGGAGGTGAATGGCACACAATTTACTGAAAAAGCCGAGGCCGGTGAAGCAATTCTTGCGGTCTGTAAAGCCAATCAGAGTTTGGAGCCGGTGCCGCTTGGCAGCTATCGCGGTTTCAAGATGGAGTTGTCATATGACAGCTTCCAGAAAGAGTATCAAGTGCTGCTGAAAGGCGAGATGACCCACCGGGTGCCCATCGGCACCAGTGCTGCGGGCAATATCCAGCGTTTGGATAATGCTCTTGCCGGGATTCCTGCAAGGCTGGAGAAGGCGGAACAGCAGCTGGACAATCTTAGGAGCCAGCAGGAAGCTGCGCAGGCCGAGCTTGGAAAGCCGTTCCCCCAGGAGGCAGAACTGGCGGAAAAGAGTGCAAGACTGGCAGAACTGGACGCACTGCTGAATATGGATGACCGTGAAAATGATGATCCAGACCGTGAGAGAACAACGGAAAAGCCGTCTGTCCTGGCAGAGCTGCGTGACCGTGCAGGGCGCATTCCGCCGATGACACATCGAAATGATGAGGAGGTGGCACTATGAGTGTTCGGGAACACTGGATCAATGTCCGGGTAAACCCGGAAGAGCTGGTGAGGATTCGTGAAAAGCAGAAAGAATTGGGGATTCGGAATACCGGTGCCTATATGAGAAAAATGGCGATGGACGGGTACTGCGTAAATCTTGATTTGTCGGATGTGGCGCAGGTATCCACACTTCTTCGCCGATGCAGCAACAACCTGAACCAGTACGCAAAACGCGCCAATGAATCTGGAAGCATCTATGCGGAGGATATCCGGGATTTGCAGAAGCGACTGGATGAACTCTGGGAGATGCAAAAGCTGATCTTAAAGAGGCTTTCTGGTATTCGATGACGGCGCAAACGTGCGGAATTTCTATTGCACATGGCACAGATGAAACAGTCTGTGTCATTACATATTTTTTGCAGGTCTTCCTGTTGACATCGTGGTGTTTGACAAGCGGGTACGATAAAATGAAGATGAAAAGAAAAACGAAGGGGTGAAATCCATGAAGATCGTATGTTTTTTGTTGAAGCTGGTGCTGAAAATCCTGTTGCTGCCGGTTGCGTTTCTGCTGCGATTTCTGTGTTTTATCTGGAATCTGCTGATGCAGTTATCCCTGTGGGTACTTTCGCCGGTTATGCTTTTCGTTCTTGGCTGCGGCATTTATTCTGTGGTTCGGGCGAGCTGGACGGATGTGTTCCTGCTGACCCTGATTGAGATGGGACTGTTCGCAGCTGCGGTTGGAGCGGGCGGCATCATGGAACTGATGGAACGGCTGTGCGAGTGTGTAGAGGATGTTTTGACAATTTGAGTTCAGGAGGGATTCGATGGATATTCAGTTTATGAAAGATTATTATGATTTACGGTACGAGGAAACAGATGGAGAGAATCATTTTGTGGAAGAGACTGCTTATCAGGAAAAACAGTCTGAGCAATCGAAGATGGAAGACCAGCTGATGGAAATGGTGGGCGGCAGCGAATCTAATGTGTGGAAGCTGTACGAAAGCATTATGTGCGTCTATTTCGATATGGAAGAAATCATCAAGCAGGCCGTTTATTTGCAGGGAGCTTATGACCGGGAACAGATGTTAAAATGAGAATAGTAGATTGGTAAGAGCTGCCTTCGGGTAGCTCTTTTTAGATGGAGGAATATGAAAATGGCGGCTACAAGACTAATTGCGCTGCATATCAATAAAGGAAAGACGGTAGCGCAGTGTCTGGCTGACCGTACTGATTATTCTGAGAATGCAGCAAAGACGGAAGATGGAAAATATATCAGCGCGTATGCCTGTGACGCAAAGACCTGTGATGAAGAATTTCTGCTTTCCAAACGGCAGTATGAGCATATCACCGGTAGAACCCAGGCGCATGATGTGATTGCATATCAGATTCGGCAATCCTTTAAGCCCGGAGAGATCACGCCGGAGGAGGCGAACAAGGTTGGGTATGAGACGGCCATGCGATTCACCAAGGGAAAACACGCATTTATCGTGGCTACCCATGTTGATCATGCGCACATTCATAACCATATTATTTTTAATTCAACTACATTAGACTGCACCAGAAAATTCCGAGATTTTCGCTTATCCGGTCTTGCGCTGGCAAGGCTCAGTGATATCGTCTGCCTGGAACACCGGTTGTCGGTCATTGTCCGAAAGCCCTACGGGGAGCGGAAGAAGAGAACGGAATACCCGGAGAAAAAGTCGCAGCGGGATGAAATCTGTGAGGCCATTGATGCAGCATTGGAAAGAAAGCCAAAAGACTTCCAGGAACTGATTGGAATTTTGCAGGAAGCAGGGTACGAGTATAAAGATGGAAAACAGCCTGCCCTGCGGGGGAAAGGCCACGCCAGATTTGCTCGTTTCCGTTCTCTTGGTAAAGGATATTCGGTTGAAGAACTCTGTGGAGTGATTGCCGGGAATGCGGTTCACAAAAGCAAATTTGCAGAGAAAACCCGCACAAGCGCACGGTCAGCACAGGTGCATCAGAAGGCGGAGCTGTCGTTCCTGATTGATGTCCGTGCCAAAATGCAGGCAGGCAAAGGCGCAGGATATGCGCGTTGGGCGAAAGTCTTTAATCTGAAGCAGATGGCAAAAGCCATGATGTTCATGGAGGAGCATGGAATCAAGAGTTATGCAGAGCTGAAAGAAAAAGCAGATGAAATTTCTGAAAAATGCGATGCGCTGCTGGAATCTGTAAAGGCAGATGAGGCACGGATGTCGGAAGTGTCGGTGCTGCGGAAGCATCTAATCAATTATGCCAAGACAAAAGATGTTTTTGCCGCGTATAAAGCATCCGGCTACAATCAGGAGTTCTATGAAGCGCATCGGGATACGCTGGCCTTACGCAGCGCAGCGAAAAAGGCGTTTGATGCTTATAAGAAAGAGAATGGCTCTGACAAAAAGCTCCCGCGCATCAGCGAGCTGAACGCAGAGTATGCGATGCTTCTGGAACGAAAGAAAAGCTCCTATGCAGAGTATCGCAAAACAAAATCAGAAATGCAGGATTGGCTTGTGGCACAAAAGATCGTGCAGGAAATCCTGAAAGAGAACGAGCAGAAAAAAGAGCAGCTGCATGAGCAGGAAGTGCGGCAGGAAGAAGAAAATAAAGAGAATAGCAGATGATGGAATGTTCGGTGCAGTGTGGGCGTAATGCTCATGCTGCACCGGGCTTTTTTCTTTGGCAGGAACTGCCGTTAAAGCATCCGAAACGGATGCGCAGCCCGATGCCGCAGGCAGCGTTTTATGGGGATTGGGGAATTTCCCCAACAAGCAGAAAATCGCTTTCGTGTCACGAAAGCCCTGCTTGCAGAAGAGTGGTTCTAAATTGACTTTGTTCGCTGATAAGTCTATAATATTAACCGGATTATTATGCAAAAACCTCGCAAACTGATATTTACAAAGTAGTGTATATGAATGCGAGATATATTAAAATGAATTGGAGAAATCAATATGGCGCGAGCTGCATCTAAACCTAAGAAAGAAATTTCTATGGAGGAAGCTCTGTGGAAGTCCGCAGATAAACTCCGTGGTTCTGTTGAGCCAGCAGAATACAAACACGTCGTTCTCAGTCTTTTCTTCTTGAAGTTTGCCAGTGATAAGTTTGAGGCACAAAGGAAAGCTATTTCTGAAAAATACGGTGAGAAGTTTGTTGACAATGTTGCCTTCTATACGAAGGACAACGTGTTCTTCCTGCCTGAGATCAGCCGTTGGTCTTTCATCATGGAGAATGCGAAACAGGATGACATTGCGTTAAAAATTGACACCGCTCTCTATACGATTGAGAAAGCGAATCCCGCACTGAAAGGCGCACTGCCGGACAACTACTACTCACGTCTTCACATCGACACAGCAAAGCTGGCATCACTGCTGGACGAGATTGATAAGATCAACACGGGCGATAAAGAGAATGACATTATCGGGCGGATTTACGAATACTTCCTGAGCAAGTTTGCACTTGCGGAAGGCAAAGGCAAGGGCGAGTTCTATACGCCGAAGTGCATTGTCAATTTGATTGCCGAAATAATTGAACCATATGATGGCATTCTCTATGACCCTTGCTGTGGTTCTGGCGGTATGTTTGTGCAGTCAATGAAGTTCGTGGAGGCACATCACGGCAACAAGAAGAAGGTCTCTATCTATGGTCAGGAATATACAAACACGACGTACAAGCTGTGTAAAATGAATCTGGCTATTCGCGGCATCTCTGCAAACCTCGGAGAAATGGCAGCAAATACATTCACCAATGACCAGCACAAGGACCTCAAGGCAGATTACATTATGGCAAACCCGCCTTTCAATCAGAAAGAGTGGCGTGCAGATAACGAGCTGATTGATGATCCGCGCTGGGACGGCTATGAAGTTCCGCCCACGAGCAATGCAAACTATGGTTGGATTCTGAACATTGTTTCAAAGCTCTCTCAGAACGGAGTTGCCGGTTTCCTGCTTGCAAACGGCGCACTGTCTGACGATGGTACAGAGTTAAAAATCCGCCGTCAGCTCATCGAAAACAATCTCGTCGAAGCAATCATTATCCTTCCCCGAAACCTCTTCTACACCACCGACATCAGCGTTACGCTTTGGATTCTGAATAAGAATAAAAAGGCTCGTGTGGTTGAAGAAAACGGTGAAATAAAACGCTTCCGTAACCGTGAGCGCGAGATCCTTTTCATGGACTTGCGGCAAATGGGAAGCCCCTATGAAAAGAAGTACATTGAACTGACAGAAGAAGACCGTGCAAAGGTCACGAGCGTCTACCACGCATGGCAGCAGGAAGGCTATGAAGAAACATATCAGAATGTGCCTGAATTTTGTTACAGCGCATCCTTCGATGAGGTTGCAGAGAAGGGCTTTACTCTTGTTCCGAGCCGTTACATTGAGTTCGTAAACCGCGATGAGAACATCGACTTTGATACGAAAATGAAGACGCTGCAAAGCGAGCTTCGTGATCTGCTCGTTGCAGAAGAAAAGTCGAAGGAAGACCTGTTGACCGTGTTTAAGGAGCTGGGCTATGAAATTGAATTATGAACCTCTTGGTAAACACATTCGGCTTGTTGATTATCGAAACTCCGAGGAAGTCACCAGCACTGTTCTTGGCATAAGCATCGACAAAGAGTTTATGCCTTCCGTCGTAAATGTAATTGGCACAGATTTGAGTCGGTATAAACTGATCAGCAAGGGGCTATTTGCCTGTAACCCAATGCACGTTGGACGCGATGAACGTCTTCCGATTGCGCTCTATGAGAAAGACAACGCCGCAATAGTTTCTCCGGCGTATTTCATGTTTGAGATTATTGACCGCGATGTCTTAAATGAAGAGTATTTGATGATGTGGTTTCGTAGACCGGAGTTTGACCGTGAATGCTGGTTCATGACGGACGGAAGTGTTCGAGGCGGAATTACATGGGACGATCTTTGCCGTATTAAGCTCCCTGTTCCCTCCTATGAAAGACAATGTGAGATCGTCGAGTCCTACCGTGCAATTACCGACCGCATTGCTTTGAAGAGAGCGGAAAATGATAATTTAGCGGCTTAATTGTGTCAGCAATACTTGTGAAAGCTCTGTTAAGGATTGGATTTCCTTTGTGTTAGATAAAATTTCATCAAATAGTGGCGTTACACGAGAGTGATATTGGATGGCAGTATTTATATCAGGTTCAAAAACCTTTTCCATTTCAAAATCTCTTGTAACTAACGCACTAAATACAGCTCCCGACGCTTTTTTCTTCATTGTAGCTATGACATATCGTGTGAAAGAATACACAAAGAACGGTGGATATTTATTTTTCCCTTTCAATGCATAGCACGATTGGTTCATTGCCATCGGAACACCTGCCATAGACAGATTTCCAACTGTACCCCGACAAGTCACAAAGGTAGTGTAGCTCGGATACAAACGACTTGAACAATTTTCTAACCCATTGTCACTTAGATGTTTTTCGGTTGCTATACAAAATGGTGAGTTTGATACATCTTTCGGGGTAAAGAACAAGATATTTCCGTTCCAATAACTATCTTCGTCTGTTTTGGGAGTGCCACCTCCCATAAGCTGTACTACATCAGTAAATGCAACAGTATTATCTGTTTTGCTTTCTAAAAACATTTTAGAGAAGATTGTATCAGCTGAAGCAAGTAAATTATCATTTACCGTTCATTACTCTCACCAGTGGCGAGAGTTTTATCCGAGGAACTGCCACTGAAAAGTCGTTCTCTGAGAATATTCAAAGGAGACACGACAATGAAAGAACAACTGATTCAAGAAGTGCAGCGTCAGATGCTTCCGTATCTGAACAACGCACAGTTAAAACAGCTTCAAGGCGTCCTTGAAGGGGCGCTGAGTGGTATAGAGTTGAGCCATAGCGCGGGCATGATAGAAAGCGAAAAGGTCGATACGGTTGCCTGTTTCATCAACGCAAAACGTATTGAAGGCTGCTCGGAAAAAACCTTGAGCTATTACCGTCAGACCATTGCATCAATGTTGTCCGGTATCGAAAAAGAACCTCAAGAAATTGTGACCGAGGACTTGCGAAAGTACCTAACAGAGTATCAGGCAAGCCGGAAGTCAAGCAAGGTCACGATAGACAATATACGCCGCATCCTGTCCAGCTACTTTTCGTGGCTTGAAGATGAAGACTACATCGTGAAAAGTCCGGTGCGCCGGATTCACAAAGTAAAAACGGCAAAGGTTATCAAGGAAACCTACACCGATGAGGCATTGGAAATCATGCGGGACAACTGCTGCAATGTCCGTGATCTTGCTATGATTGACCTTCTTGCATCCTCCGGAATGCGAGTCGGTGAGATGGTAGTTCTCAACCGCGATGACATCAACTTCAATGAACGCGAGTGCGTTGTTTTCGGAAAAGGAAGTAAGGAACGGATCGTTTATTTCGATGCCAGAACGAAAATCCATCTCCAAAATTATCTGGAAAGCCGCACAGATACCTGTTCAGCGTTGTTTGTCTCTCTGACTTCGCCGCATGACCGTTTGCAGATCGGCGGCGTAGAAAGACGGCTTCGAGAACTGGGGAAAAGGCTGAATCTGCCTCGTGTCCACCCACATAAGTTCCGAAGGACATTGGCAACATCCGCCATAGACAAAGGGATGCCCATAGAGCAAGTCCAGCAGCTCTTAGGGCATCAGAAAATCGACACGACTATGCACTACGCTATGGTCAAACAACAAAATGTCAAGCTGGCACACAGAAAATACATAGGGTGAGGTGTCACAATGAAAGAAGGATATAGGCTGCTTGGAGATTTCATTCAGCCGGTTGACGAACGAAACAGGGATTTGAGAGTTGATTATTTGCTTGGTGTCAGCATCAGCAAGCAGTTTATTCCCTCCATTGCGAATATTGTTGGAACGGACTTGTCGAACTATAAGATTGTTCGTACTGGGCAATTTGCATACGGCCCTGTTACGTCTCGAAATGGCGAAAAGATTTCAATTGCCCTTTTACGAGATAAGGACTGCATTATTTCAAGTTCATATACCGTGTTTGAGGTTGTGAATAAGAATGAGCTTGATTCAGAATACCTTATGCTTTGGTTTAGCAGACCGGAGTTTGATCGCTACGCCAGATATATGTCTCACGGAAGTGTTAGAGAAATCTTTGACTGGGATGAACTTTGCAAAGTGGAACTGCCTGTTCCCTCTATTGATAAGCAACGTAGCATTGTGAGGGCGTATCAGAACATCACAGAACGTATCGAACTAAAGCGGCGGATAAATGATAATTTAGAAGCGACAGCACAAGCTCTTTATCAAGAGTTATTTGTAGATAACCCCGATAATGCAAAGTGGAAAAGCGGTTGCGTGGGCGATGTCTTGCAGCTTCAAAGAGGTCACGACCTTCCGAGAACTGAAATGCTTGGAGGTGAATATCCCGTTGCGGGTTCAACCGGCACTATCGGATACCACAATCAATATACAGCCGAGTCACCTGTTATCGTTATGGGACGAAGCGGGAACATTGGCAATCCAAGGCTTTACCTCTGCAACTGCTGGACGCACAATACATCTTTGTATGTTAAACAGATTTTTCACGCCGACCCAATGTGGACGTACTATATGCTGAAAAATCTTAATTATGATAGTTTTGTTGGAGGGAGCGCAGTTCCTACTCTAAACAGAAACGACGTCCACGCCTACGGAATCGCTATTCCCCCAATAGAATTACAAGAAACCTTTGGCAAAAAGGTGATGAAACTCATCCAATTCAGGGAAACAAACCTTTCCGAAATCGCAAAACTTGGTGAATTGCAATGTACTGTACTTGCAACTATCTCAAGCCGCTAAATTATCATTTATCTACGAAGGGAGGGATAAAAATGGATAAGGATACGCTGATCAAAATTGCCGAAGAGCTTCATCAAGGAGCTTTTGACGCAAAAGCCTATTACCTCATCTTGCAGCAGTATCGAAAGAACCAGCGTGAATACGCGGAAGAAATGAAGTTGTCACCAGCGTTCTATCAAACGATCCACGGAGCTTTGATGAAAGCCTGCTTTATGGAGATTGCCAAACTGTATGATAGCTCAAATGGAGTCGTGTCCATTGGAACCCTCCTTGCAAAATGCGCGGAAAACCAAGACCTATTTCCTGAGTACAGAGAAACAATGACCGTGGAACATGAGGGGACAACGTATTCCTATCAAATCCCATATCAGCACCAGCTAAAACCACAGGAGGAACTCTTTTTTAAGGAACATGTCGAGATGAGCAGACATCTTTTTGCTATATTTGATGCTCCAGATGCTGAAACTATCCCTGTTCAGGTTGATTTGACTTTTCCTGAGTTTTTAGCCTTGTATCAGAAACGGTTCTGCGCGCTAAGAAAAAAAAGAGAGAACATCCGAATGCAACGGAATAAGCTCTATGCCCACAACGATGAACAGCGTATATTGAGCAATGAAAACCTGACAGACCGTCATCCTATTTTATATCCGGATGTGCAGGAAATGATAGACTTTGCACTCGATTGTACGGGTCTGATTCTCGGCGTTCTCACTGACGTAAACCATGCAACGCAATACTCGAACATTGATGACTGGGAAGGTACACTCATGCTGACACGTTTGGGATTGAAGTATCAGGAGTATGACTTCCAGCAAAGAGAAAAAGCCTTTGAAGCAGAAATGCAGAGGCGGTTAGGGGGAAATGATAATGGCGAACTTCAATGAGCATTCTCTTGAAATGTCCATTATGGAGTTGTTTCAGGATGAAGGATATATCTATTTGAATGGTGAGCAGATTCATCGTGAACGCTCTGAGGTTCTGCTTATCGACGATCTGCGGAAGTACCTCTTGAATAGGTATGCCACAGAAGGGCTTACCCCAAGTGAAGCTGATAGCATCATCCTTCGCCTGAGGTCTATTTCCGGCACGATCTACGAGGCAAACAAAGCTGTCTGCAAAATGATTTGTGACGGCTTCATCTTCAACCGCGAGGATCACACAAAGAAGGACCTTTATATTGAGCTGATCGACTTCGATGAGCCGGAGAAAAACGTGTTCAAGATCGTCAATCAATTTGAAATTGAAGGCATCAATAACCAGCTACGCATACCTGACGGGATTGTCTTCATCAATGGTATTCCTGTTGTTGTGCTTGAGTTCAAGAGCGCAGTCAAAGAAAATACAACGATCATGGACGCCTATACTCAGCTCACCGTGCGTTATCGCCGTGATATTCCTGAACTATTCAAGTATAATGCCTTCATCGTCATAAGCGATGGTGCAAATAATAAATACGGTTCCTTCTTTTCTCCGTATGACTTTTTCTATGCGTGGAGAAAGATTGAGGCTGACGATAAGGAATTGGATGGCATCAATTCCCTTGTAACTATGGTGAGTGGACTATTCCGCAAAGAACGGCTCTTGGCGGTTATCAAGGATTTTGTCTATTTCCCTGATAGCTCAGATAAAGATCTTAAGATTGTTTGCCGATATCCTCAGTATTTTGCTGCGGTCAAGCTGTTTGAGAATATCAAGGCGCATCTCAGACCGGAAGGGGACGGCAAGGGCGGCACTTACTTTGGTGCGACAGGCTGCGGAAAGAGCTACACCATGCTCTTCCTCACCAGAATGCTTATGAAGAGTACCTTCTTCCATAGCCCTACAATCCTGATTATTACCGACCGAACTGATTTGGATGACCAGCTTTCAAAACAGTTTGTAGCATCCAAAAAGTACATTGGTGACGAAACCGTTGTGAGCATTGATTCCCGCGAAAAACTGCGTCAGGAACTTCAAGGCAGAACAAGCGGCGGTGTGTACATGACCACTATCCAGAAGTTCACCGAGGACTTGGAGCTTCTGACCGATAGAGCAAATGTGATCTGCATATCCGATGAGGCGCACCGTAGTCAGATAAACCTCGATCAAAAAGTCAAGGTCACTGCTGAAGGTGTAGAGCGAACCTATGGGTTTGCGAAATACCTACATGACTCTCTACCTAATGCAACCTATGTCGGTTTCACCGGTACGCCCGTGGATGGTACGATTGAAGTCTTCGGTCCAGTTGTCGATGCCTACACAATGACAGAGGCGGTCAAAGACGGTATCACAGTCAACCTTGTCTACGACGGACGCGCTGCACGGGTTACTCTTGATCAGGCAAAGGTTCGGGAAATTGAAGATTATTATGACCGTTGTGCTGTTGAAGGTGCAAATGAGCATCAGATTGAGGAAAGCCAGAAGGCGGTTGCTCATATTGATGCGTTCATCGGTGATCCTGACCGACTTCATGCAGTTGCGGAGGACTTCATTAACCACTATGAGACCCGCGTTGCCGAAGGAGCTACGGTCGCAGGAAAAGCAATGTTTGTCTGCTCTAATCGCAAGATTGCATACGCTTTTTATCAGATTATAGTTGGAAAGAGACCGGAATGGGCAGAGAAAAAGGTTTGCCCTGACGGGGTTCAACTGACGGAAAAAGAGAAAAAGGAACTCAAGCCCATCGAGAAGATCAAGCTCATCATGACGCGAAATAAAGATGACGAGCCAGAGCTTTATGAAATGCTGGGAACGAAGGATGATCGCAAGGAGTTTGACCGCCAGTTTAAGAACGTTAAATCCAACTTCAAAATTGCAATTGTCGTTGATATGTGGCTGACTGGCTTTGATGTACCGGCACTTGACACAATTTACATCGACAAGCCAATCCAGCAGCATACCCTTATTCAGACAATTTCCCGTGTCAACCGTGTCTATACCGGAAAGGACAAGGGCTTGATTGTGGACTATATCGGTATCAAGAAAAACATGAATCTCGCCCTCAAGAAGTACACCAACTTTGAAACCGATGAGTTTGAAGGTGTCGAACAGTCTGTCACGATTGTCAAAGACCAGCTTGATGTTTTGGCACAGATGTTCCACAACTTCAATAGTACGGATTACTTCAACGGATCACCGAAAGAGCAGCTTGCTTGCCTCAACCGTGCTGTTGAGTATGTCCAGCTTACGGAAGATTTGGAAACTCGCTTTATGGCTGCTGTCAAGCGTATGAAGCAAGCGTTCAATCTATGCAGTTCCAGCGATGCAATTTCCGATAGAGAGAAGGACTATCTGCACTTCTATTGTGCTGTGCGTTCTATTCTTTTCAAACTCACTAAGGGTGATGCCCCCGACATTTCACAAATGAATGCCCGCGTCCGTGAACTTCTTGAGGGGGCAATTCAATCTGATGGTATAGAGGAGCTGTTTGAAACCGGAAAGCATATCTCAGTTGATATTTTCAGCGATGAGTATCTGGATAAGATCAATGCAATCCAGCTTCCAAACACGAAAATTAAGGTATTGCAGAGGCTTCTTTCTCAAGCGATTGATGAGTATAAAAAAGTCAACCGCATTATGGGCATGGAGTTCTCGGACCGCCTCAAGCGGGTCGTTGATGAGTACAATAATCGCCGTCGTGATGAAGCTTTCGCTAACGAAGTCCTTGACGATGTGGCAGAGCAGCTTGCGAAGCTCCTTGAAGAACTTAAAAAGGAAAAAGATTCCTTCAAGGGCATGGGAATTGACTATGAAGAAAAAGCATTCTATGACATCCTCAAGGCGGTTGCTAAGAAGTACGAGTTTGAGTACCCGGACGATAAGATGATTGAATTGTCGAAAAGGATTAAGGTCATTGTCGATGATAAAGCTAAGTACACTGACTGGTCTACCCGTGATGATATTAAGGCAAATTTGCAAGTTGACCTGATTTTGCTTCTGGATGAGTTTGATTATCCTCCGGTAACCATTGATGATGTTTACAAAGAGGTTTTGGAACAAGCAGAGAATTTCAAGAAGTATTCGGAATAATATATTGAGCGAAAATATGACGGACTTGTATGTAAACGCGATTGTAGAGAAAGTTTAAGATGCAAGTGAGCTGTTATAAGAGATGACACGACAAGAATTATTTATATGGATACGCCAGCAGTACGGCACAGAGCCGGAATACCCCTGGCATGACTGGAATGCGGTGTTGCGGCACAATGACAATAATAAATGGTATGGTGTAGTTCTGGAAGTATCTGCTGATAAGTTGGGACTGCCGGAAGCAGGCATCGTTGATGTCCTTAATGTGAAAAGTGATCCGCTGCTGATCGGTTCTCTTCGTGGGCAGGACGGCTATTTTCCGGCCTATCACATGAACAAGGAAAAATGGCTCAGTATTCAGCTTGGCAAACCAGAACTGGATGATGCCATCAAAGACCTGCTTTCTTTGAGCTATGAGCTGACGGCACCGAAGAAGCGCAAACCAAAGTCATCAGCAAAAAATCCAGGAGATTCCGCAAATGGCAAAGAAAATGACAAAGATTGAGCGAAAGGAAGCACGCCTCCGAAAGGGCAAGCAGTGGCTGCTCACCTATACCGGCTCGCCGAAAAAGATGAACAAGCATTACCGGGAACGCTTTCATGTGGATGCTGTGACTGCCGCTATAGGTGTTAGGATTCCCCAGTGTTTCTTTCGTAGGGCGTCTGGTAAGTGTTGTTCTTATATGAGTATCGAATTCGCTGTCAGGCAAATCATAAGCGGAAAGGATACCATTACTGCTGATTTCTTTCATGCGGATAACGAAATACATTCCCTTCCGGATCAGGTGTGCAAAGGTATTAAAACTTTCGTAACCACGGTCTGCCATAAGGATGGTATTATTACAATACTTATGAAAACCATCAGATCAGTGCAGTAGATATGCATGTAGAAAATCTGGATAGTGATAAAATAATTTGTTATCCAATAATTCAAGGAGAACGAATCAACTATCAAAATAAATAATGTTTTGAAATCAGGGATGAGGTAGAAAGGAAAGTTCCATGACAAAAGATGAAGTAAAAAAACTCAGGATGAACAGTCCGGAATCACTACAGTTTTTAAATAATGCTACAAAATTTTATAATTTAATGATGATGTATCGTTGTGCTATTCGGGAGATACAAACTAAGCTTGAGGTTTTGGATGATGAATTTTCAGTTGAGAACAATCGAAATCCTATTTCTTTTATAAAAACAAGAATTAAGAAGCCCAATAGTATTTACAATAAACTGCAGAAGATGGGATATGAATTTACAACAGAAAATATACAGACATATCTCAATGATGTAGCAGGCGTTCGAATAGTTTGTGCGTTTATTGACGATATTTATATGATATCAGATTTGATTACCCAACAGGATGATATTAAAGTTATTGAAATAAAAGATTATATAAAAAATCCAAAATCGAATGGTTATCGAAGCTATCATATGATTGTTGAAATACCAGTATTTTTTGCTAAGGGTAAAACACCTATGCGTGTAGAATTACAGATTCGAACCAATGGTATGGATTTCTGGGCAACATTGGAACATCAACTTCGGTATAAAAAAGGAATTGAAGAAATGCCTGGCTATGATGAGATAAGTGAAGAATTACTTCATTCTGCAAAAGCTATCATTGAAGCAGATAATGAAATGCAGAGAATAAAAGACAAAATTGGTATGTTCCACGAAATTTAGGGAGAAAACTGAGCAAGTAGGAAGGCGGAATATATATGAAACAAGATACTTTAGAGGGCAAAGCAAAAACAAAAAATGGGGTAAAACGGCTGTGTTTTTCCATAGTCTGCATTCTTCTAGAAGTAGTTTTTATTATTACTATTGTAACACGCTTAAATGAATATGCAGAAATCATAAATCTATTTACAAGGATTTTAAGTGGAATTTTAGTTTTGGGATTGTATGCATCAGATAAGACATCCTCTATGAAAATGCCTTGGGTCATCTTAATTCTAATTTTCCCAATTATGGGTGTAGGCCTGTATTTGTTGATTGGTTTGAATGGCGGCACACATAAAATGCGTGAGCGATATGCAGAAATTGATAGCAAATTGTTACCAATGCTTTCCGATAATCAGGAGTGCTTAAACAGAATAAACGAAACGATTCCGAAGGCAGGAAATATTGCAAGTTATATACAAAGAAATTCGCAGTATCCAATCTATCAGAATACGGATATTGTGTATTTTGATGAAGCAGTGAAAGGATTAGAGGCACAGCTTAAGGATTTGGAGAAAGCACAAAAGTTTATCTTTATGGAATATCATGCGATAGAAGACGCTGAAGCATGGCATAAGATTCAAGATGTTCTGGAAGAGCGAGTAAAAGCAGGTGTGGAAGTTAGAGTATTCTACGATGATATGGGTTCTATAGGCTTTATTAACACAGATTTTGTGAAAAAAATGGAGGCAATAGGAATTCATTGCCGTGTATTCAATCCGTTTATGCCAGGTTTAAATCTGTTTTTGAACAATCGTGATCATAGAAAAATAACAGTTATTGATGGAAAAGTCGGATTTACAGGTGGATATAATCTAGCAAACGAATATTTTAATTACACACACCCGTATGGACAGTGGAAAGATACAGGTATTCGTTTAGAAGGAGATGCTGTTCAGTCGCTTACAGTGACATTTTTAGAAATGTGGAATGCTGTTAGTGAAAAAGCTACGAATGATACTGATTTTAGTAAATACATTATTCATTACGATTATAAAGCACAGCAAACAGGTTTTGTTCAGCCTTATGCAGACAGTCCTATGGATAATGAGCAGGTCGGAGAAGAAGTTTATATCAGTATGATAAATAAAGCTGAAAAATATTGTTGGTTTATGACTCCATATCTAATCATAACAGATGAAATGACGCATGCGTTATGTCTGGCTGCTAAGCGAGGGGTAGACGTAAGAATTATCACACCTGGTATCCCTGATAAAAAATTCATTTATAATGTAACTCGTTCTTTTTATCATGGATTAGTTAAACATGGTGTTCGTGTTTATGAGTGGACTCCTGGTTTCTGTCATGCAAAAATGAGTGTGGCAGATGACTGTATGGCAACTTGTGGAACAATTAATTTGGATTATCGAAGTTTATATCGGTAATCCGCAATTAGATAGGGTCGACTAAAAGTTGGCTTCAAAAATTGTAGGGC